>ERZ808246.30-NODE-30-length-127608-cov-16.926086_pt1 | contig 127608 bp, 86 predicted proteins | sample MGYA00521083_ERZ808246 | MGnify/ENA primary metagenome ERZ808246 (study PRJEB31516, sample SAMN03275577) | gut metagenome | biome: mammalia-associated habitat; material: feces | host: Papio cynocephalus | place: Kenya | collected 2012-07-07 ... | reverse complement strand
TTACTGCACTTTCGGTCCTTTTTTTAATTTTATTTTGTAAAACTTGAGAAATTATTGCACAACTCCATAGCTTCGAAGCAAAGAATTTTAGTTAAAGGAGTCGGAGTGTTTTTAAGCCTTCCAAAACGCCCTCTTCCCAAACGGGTTTTGTAACGAAAGAGGCGACTTTTTTCACTTCTTCTTTCGCGTTTCCCATCGCCACAAAAGTAGCCACTTCATCGGCCATAGAAATGTCTTGAAGATCATCGCCAAAAGCGATCGCTTCCTCTTTTTTATAGTCGTAATATTTCAAAATCGCAGCAATTCCGTCTCCTTTTCGATGTGGAACTTCATAAATATCCATCGCTGTATCAAGGAAACGAAAGAAGCAAAGATGGGGGAAGGTCTTCTTCATAAAAGAGTCATGTTTCTTTGTGTCGAAAAGCAAAAAAGCCACGCATTCGCCATCGAAATCAGGTTCCATTTCAGGCACAATATCACGATAAATTCTGTAATAATTGAGCGCCGATTTCGTCAAGGGAGCAAAAAGCTTCCTTTCTTGCGTTCCCACAAACTCCATCGTCGTATGGAAGTAGCGGCATAAAGATTTGAATTTTTCGACGTCTTCCTTTTTCACTATCGTCTTAAAAACGGTCTTCCCATCCGCCACCGCTAACCCACCAGAGCTTGCGATATAGCCATCCCAAGCGATTCCTAAATCCAAAGCGCCAAAAGGCACAAAGGAAGCGTACGGCCTTGCTGTTGCCAAGAACACCTTGACGCCTCTTCTTTGGATTTCTTTGATGCCTTCTAAAGAAGCCTCATCCCATCTTCCATTACGATGATCGTAGATGGTGTTATCGATATCGAAAAATGCTGCCTTAATCATAAGGAAATTATAAGAAAAGGGTGCTTAAAAAGACAAAAGAAAGTGGTTTCAAGATAGAAAGCGATGGAAGGCAAAATCCATAGTAATATTGATTCCGGACTTACCGATAGATCAGCACTTTCCTTTGAATATCTTAGAATATTCTAAATAAAGAACAGAGTTCAATTCTTTCAAAAGCCCCCTATCGACTTTCTCGACCTTCCGATCATAGGTCAAAAGCCCATTGAGCTCCTCTTCTACATCCGTTAGTTCCGTATAGACGCTCATCCCTAAGCCGAGTTTCCGAATCCCTTCTAGGACCTCACCATAAAGCTTCTTTAATGCGTTTTCCAATTCTTCTTTGGTTTTGAAATTCTTATATCCAAAGGCTTTCTCACAATAGGTATGACCAGGAACCTTGAGCCCATAGCCGCCGAATTCAGATAAAGAAAGAATGCGTTTCTCCTCGCTATGCATCCTAAGAATCGAAGAAAAATAAATATGGCGCGACAAGAAATCCCCTACTCCTTTGTCATACCATCCAGACGTAGAGTCGATGAGTCGAGAACTATCGAGCGAGCGAAGTTTTTCCGTCAAACGGACAGCTTCAAATTGGCCCCAGCCCTCATTGAACAAAGTCCAAACGACAATCGAAGGGACATTCCTTAAGTGAGAGAAAGTGCGTTCAAGTTCTTCTTCGAAGAAATCCCGCGATTCTTTTTCTTTTCTCCCAAGGCCTTTCGAAGAGGCGTCATTTTTTTGATATTTCGGAAAAATGCCGGGGATGCTCACGCTTAAAAAAGAGTAAGGAGCCCCACCGTTAACGAAATCTTGGATGACATACATTCCAAGAGTATCGCAAAGGTAGTACCAGCGAAGCGGCTCGATCTTGATGTGTTTGCGAAGGGCGTTAAAACCGGCTTTTTTAGCAAAGAGGATATCTTCTTTTAAAGCGTCATAGGAAGGCGCTGTGAGACCGCTTTCGGGATAATATCCTTGATCCAATAAGGCGCTAAGAAAAGTGGGTTTGCCATTAATCAGAAGGAAAGGAATGCCATTTTGCACAACTTTTTCTATTTTTCTAAAACAAAAATGGCTTAATACTTCATCTTGTCCATTATGAAAAACAAGATCATAGACATTAGGTTCCTCAGCGCTCCAAGGGTGGAAAGAGATAGAAAGATCAATCTCCCCTTCAAGGGCTTCCCCTAAGGAAAAGCTCCCCATTTTTTCGCCTTTGAAAAGAACATCGACAGAACATGGGAGAATCTCCCCATGCCGTGAAACTTTTAAGCGCAATTTCTTTCGATCATAATCGGGATCGATCGTGAGCGAGCTTAGATAATTGCCATCAGGCAAGAATTCCAAATAAACGCTTCCCCAAATGCCGCTTGTCGGATGATACCAAATGCCTTTGGGATGAGTGGATTGCTTCCCTCTTGCATGCAAAGGACTTTCTATATCGTCATGAGCAAGAACCTCGATGGTCACTTCCTCCCTTCCAGCAAGCGGAAAGACGCATTCGAAGGGAATATAGCCAAACTTATTCTCGAGGGACAATACACCATCCACGAAAACCTTGGCTTCTTGATCGACGGCCGTAAAAACAAGGCGAACCAAACAATTGCGTTTTTCCGCCGGGATAGAAACGACTTTTTTATAATGAAGGAAATCGTCTTTTTCGACTTTTTCATTAATTCCGCTAAGGGGCGTTTCCACGCTAAAAGGAACGATGATCTCTCGCTCATATTTTTTAGGGAAATCCCTGCTTTTATCTTTGCTAAAAAGCCAAGGTCCGTTAAGGGAAAGGTAATCCCTTCTTTCAAAATAAGGGTTCGGATGTTCTTTCAAAGGATGTTGGCGGTCCAACGTTTCGCCGTAAATCGTGCAAATGTTTTTCATAGATGAGTCTATTATATGTTATGCGAAGGAAAAGAAGAGAAGCGAGGAAATAAAAGATGTTCGATCTAAAACTCATTCAGCAAGAACTCGAAAGAGAAGGGGCAGATGGCTGGTTGCTTGTCGATTACGAAAACAAAAATCCGAACGCAGTCGCTTTTTTGGGCGAAAAGATGCTCACCAGGAAGATCTTTTTATATTTCCCGAAAGAAGGGAAACCACAAATCATTTGCCACAAAATCGATACCGTCTTTCTCAAAGACGAAGAAACTCTCTCGCACTTCGATTTAAACGTTTATCTTTCGTGGAAGGAAATGCTGGAAATCGAAAAATCCCTGCTAAAATCCTCTAAAACTATTTTGATGGACGTGTCTGAATTCGGTTTGTTGCCACGCATTTCTTTGGCGGATTATGGTTCGGTAGAGTTCGTTAAATCGTTAGGAATCAACGTCCTTTCAAGTGGCGATCTCCAAGAGCGTTTCACAGCCACTTATTCTAGCCGAGCCTTCGCCCTTCAAAAGGAAGCTTGCCAAAAAGCGTTGGCAATAAAAGACGAAGCATTCTTAAAAATCAAAGAGGACATCTTAACCAAAGGAGTAAGCGATGAATACAAAATCCAACAATTCATCGCAAGACGTTTTTTGGAAGAAGGAATGGTTTTTGACGATGCGCCGATCGTCGCGATAAATAAAAATGCAAGCGATCCTCACTATGGACCAACCGCAAGCGTCTCAAGCCCCATTCGAAGAGGCGACGTTGTTCTTATCGATATGTGGGCCAAGATGAATGACAAAGAGGGCGTTTATGCCGATATCACTTGGATGGGCTACGTCGGAAAAGAAGTACCAGAAAAAGTTTCCCATCGATTCCACGTTCTAAAAATGGCCATCGAAAAAGGATTCGATTTCTTAAAGGAGAACCTTCCTTTAAGGAGAGTCGAAGGATACGAAGTCGATCAAGTCGTTTATGATTTCATCAAAGAAAACGGATATGAAAAAGGGATAATTCATCGAACAGGCCATAATATCGCTGTCGATGTCTCTCCTCATGGGCCAGGCGTCAACATCGATAACCTCGAAAGCCACGATACAAGGGAAATCATCGATGGCGTCACTTTTTCTTTGGAGCCAGGCATCTATTTGGACGATTTCGGAATGCGAAGCGAAACGGACGTCTATATCGATAAAAGAAAGCCGGTCTATATGGCCGGCCATCAAGAAGAAGTAATCCCAATTCTAAAGGACTAGGTTACTTCAGGGTTTCGTAATATTTTTGTAATTCTTCTTCGCTTGCTTTATCGCTCTTGAACACTTGCCGATAGCCTGGAATAACGTTGAAATGAAGTTGGGAGAGCCTTTCCGAAAGGTTCTTCACCGCTTCACCACTCCATCCATAGTCGCCAAATGCGCTTGCCTTCTTGCCTTGGCCAACCGTGGTATAAACATGACTCAAGAGATCGTAGAATAAGCAAACTGCATCCCCGACCATGGTAGGCGATCCCAATAGCAACGTGCCACTATGAGCGATGTCGTTTAAAATCTTGTCTTTCAAAGAGCCATAGTTCAAAGCGTCTATCTCGTAAAGAGCCACTTTTTTGCCGTCGTGTTGGAATTTAGTTTCAAGAGAATGGGCGATTTCTTTGGTGTATCCATAAGCGGAAGCATAAACAATCGTGACAAAATTTGGATCGTTTACTGGCGTGAACTCCTTGGCAAGTTCCTCATAACGATGGATTTGATCTTGGACATTAGTATCAATAATGGGGCCATGTCCAACACAAATCATATCGATATCAAGCTTTTTAACGCGTTCGCAAGCAGCCGTCACGAACTTGGCAAAAGGACCCATAATGGAAACAAAGTAATAACGGAGGGCGGCGTAATATCTTTCTTTGTCCGGCTCTTTGCTAAGCAAAAGAGCGTCGCTTGCGAAATGCGCCCCGAAAGCGTCGCAACTCACCAATACTTTGAGCTCCTTGATGTAGGTAAACATGACGTCCGGCCAATGAAGCATAAGACCGCTTACGGCTTCAAGGGTATAGCCACCAAACGAAAGAGGAGCCAAAGGGTTCATAACCTTTCTCTTAAAAGGCTTTCGGGTGATGGCATCGAGATTCTTTAAACAGGCAGGGCTTGCCAAAATAGTTAGCTCTGGGTTGAGGTCGATAAGCTTTCCGATGCTTCCCGAATGGTCGGGTTCGCTATGCGTCACAACAAGATATTTTATGTCCTTTAAAGGCACGATTTCTTCGATGTGACGGAAGTATTCTTCTTCGTATTCCCTTCTACAGCCTTCGAAAAGAATGGCGCCTTCTGGTGTTTTTAAAAGGTAACTATTGTAAGAAGTGCCATCATTTGTCAAAACGGCAACATCGAATAATTTAAGCGAGTGATCAACGACGCCAACATAATAGAAATTGGGTTTTAGTTCTAGAACTTCCATAAATGCCTCCTTTTTTAATTATAGCAAGATAATTGAGCCATACCGCCTAGACGCTTACGAATAGAAAGAAAAGGACGGGTTTCCCCGCCCTCTATCTTGATAACGAAGGGTAACCGTTACTTGATAGCAATTCTATGGTCGGATTCGACTTTTTCCTTCTCTTTCGGGAAAGTGAGAGTCAAAACACCATTCTCGAGATTGGCTTCAATCGACTTCTCATCGACATCGCCAATATAGTAGCTACGGCTAGAAACGCCGCTAAAACGTTCACGATGGATGAAGTTCTCTTTCTTGCCTTCTTGTTTGTCTCCGTTTTCCTCGTGTTTTTCAGAAACGCGAATGGTCAAATAGCCATTCTTAAGCGAAACGTTGACATCTTCTTTCTTGATGCCAGGGAGTTCCACTTCCATAACATAATTCTTATCGTTGCTCTTGATATCCGTTTTCATCGCAAGACCACGAGCATACTTTGGGGTATGGACTTCTTCCGGCGCCAAGAAGTCAAAGAGTGGTGAAAAGAATCCATCATCATAACCATAATTCATTAATTCGTTTTTCATAATTCTATTCCTCCATTAGCACTCTATATCTCCGGGTGCTAAGGATAGTATAGTAAGCCTTTTAGCACTGTCAAGATATAAGTGCTAAATATTTATTCTTTCATTTAGAAGCCTCTTGCTAGGAAAAGCGTTCGTAAATCTCTATTTCTATCGATGAGGCGAGAGGATGCAAAGATCTACCTCTCCCTCCAATATAAGATCCTCAAATCAATCGCCAATTATCGATTCAACGCACAAGGAACTCTTTTTTTCGATTTGCTTTATTTTTTCGGAAAGCTCCGACGAATAGGAAAGGAAAGAAGGCAAAAAGAACGTGCGTCCATCTTTTTTTGTCGCTAAGAAAGCGGCATCCAAACTCATATTGATGTGGAATGCAATGTTTTTTGCCGCGTCATCAAAGGCCTTCTCCACAAAAAACGAACTCTTTTCTTTCTCTCCCAATGTCTTTTCAAGCAAAGTCAATTCTTCATAAACCTTCTCTCTAATATTCCTAAGATTCACTTTCCCATCGACCTGATAAGCATAAAGAAAAAGCGCCTCTTCTAATCGAGGTCTTAAAAATTCCACAATTTCATTCGTCTTTTCTTCGATAGACATAATCTTCTCCTCCGCATCTAGAACACCCACTGATAGATAGGGAGAAAAAGAGATTTTTGTTTCAGTTTTTCCAAAGGACGATGTCTTTGACCTGAGCCTTTAAGAAAGCAACGAGATCCTTTGGCGAAAGGCACACTTGGAGCCCTCTTTTACCGCCGGAAATATATATTTTGTCAAAAAGAAGAGCTGTCTCGTCGATATAGACGGGCATGGCTTTCTTTAAGCCGATAGGCGAGCAACCGCCATGGATATAGCCAGTCAAGGGAAGCAATTCTTTATAAGGAATAAGCTCCACCCATTTGGAATTCGTATAGTGGGCCGCCTTTTTAAGGTCAATAGAATGTGCCACTGGAACCTCAAAAATGAAATGTTCCTTCTTCTCGTTCACACAGACGATACTTTTGAAGACGGAATCTGGATCCTCGCCAAGCGCCTTCGCTACGCCAACTCCATCGACAATGTTTTCGTCGTATTCATAGGGCGTATAGGCGATGTGATTGCGATCAAGTTCCCTTAAAGCGTTCGTTTTATTCATATAAGAATATTATGTTTCAAAATGAGAAAAGAAAAAGGGCTAGACGTGCTAACCCAAAATAGAACGAAGAAAGAAATTAGTTCGCTTTCTTCTTGGCGAAGCCTAAGACACCAATAGCCAAGGAAAGAAGAGCGCTGACAGCCAAAGAAGCGCCAGTAGCAATAAAGCCCCAGCCAAGAGAAAGAGAAAGCGATCCGGCAGGAGTCAAAGCCGAAACCAGAAAAGTCAAGACGGCGGAAACGGCTAACATAAGTCCAGAAAGGATATGAAGGAAGCCGGTGAATTTTCCACCATGCCATCCAAACACGGTTCCGAGGACTTGGAAGGTTGCGGAGATAACAAGCAAAACGAAAACGGCGATGAAAGCGGCAACAGGCGTTTCAAAAGCCGCGATTGCTTTATTTCCAAACATCAAATCATAGCCATAGATGACATCCTTCTCGGCTGTCAAGGCGGCTGGAGCAAGAGGGAAAAGGAAAGCGCAAAGGGTGAACGCTAAAGCGGCAATTCCAAGAATCCCGGGCAAAATCGTTTTCTTCATAGTAATAACCTCGCTAAGAAACGAATTAATCTTACTAGCCTTCTTGGGGCTGTGCAAGGGCGCGTATACGCACGTGAGGAAGGGAAAGCGATCGCCCTTGAATCAACAAAACGCCGCAAATATTAAAAATAAGCGAGGATTTGCTAGGATTTTTAATTTTTTGAAATCCCTATCGTCACTTCTTTCGAGGTCATTGATTTGATGGTTATAGTATATTCAAAGGTCCCGCCATCATTGGTCTTTTTGCCATTTGGGAAAAAGCTCGCATATTCTTCCATGGAAAAGCTATCGCCCTTATGGAAAAGCGTTTCATTTTTCGCATAGGCATAAGTCTTGGCAAAATTTGTCGTTTTCGAGGCATCCATAAGCTGTATCAAACGGTAATTCGGCGAAAGGTGATTTCTTGTTTGTCGATCTTTATCCGTTCCATAAGAAGGGGTATTCGAATGAGCGATATAACAATTGCTCTCCAAAGTATCCGTATAAGAAAATTTCCTGTTGTTCGAATATTTCGCAAGTCTCGCATCCACGTGATAAAGACGGACGCCCACTTCGGTAAAACCCTTAAGACCATTCCCCGGATAGGCTTTTTCAGAGTCTTTCCAGTTGAGATTTTCGGGGGTATAAAGCTCGAGCATCATGTATTCATCAAATGGTGTCCCATTCCAGCCATCGCTTGTTGGAAGAACGAGGCAATCTCCGGAAAGAGCGCTCGAAGAAAGGGTGATTTCGCCAGGACCCGTTACTACAAAGGGGGAAACCCAGCCCAAAATCCATTTGGAATAAACGTTGTGGTCAATGATGTTGGCATCCATCATGTCGATCATCCCCATCGGAGCCGATCCATCCGTTTTCGAAACGACGTTGTAGTCGTAATAATCATCGAGCCCAAGCATATGTCCAGTTTCATGAATGAAGGTATGCGCGTCGCTTTTGAAAGTGCCATATCCTTCATCCATAAAATCAAAAGAAGCCCAACCGAAAGTGCAAAGGGCAGGACTATTTTTGTTTGGACTATTATCCGCCCAATAGGTATAAGCCCAACAAGTTGGATCGAGTCCTGACGTACTAGAATCCGTCTCCGAAAGATAATTCGGAGCGCTATAGACAAACCAAGCGCCGTCAACATAGCCATCTTGGTCGCTGTCGAATTCCGTTCCATTCGTATTATTTTTCTTTTTGTAGTCGGAATAAGCCATCTCGATGACTTTTTCCACGCCGCCCGTCTCCGTTTCGCTTCTTTCATCTAGGGCGTATATTTCTTCCGGCGTTAAGTCACATTCATACCATTTATCGGCAACCGTTATATCAAGATTAAGCTTTCCAAAAGAAGAGAGACGATAGAAACTTTCAACGCTTTGCCAAGAGTCGTTTTCGCCAACAAAAACATTCTTGATCCTATTGAGATTTCGAGTCGTGGCATTGTATTCGTATCCGGAAAGAGAAACGGGAATTACAAGGATTTTTGGATTTCCAACGCTATCAAGATAAGGCATATCCCCACTATCGCCGACATCCCTCATCAAAAAAGAAGCCTGCTCTTTCGAATAGCCTCCTCGAACCTCACTTGAAAAATCGCTGTTGCTATAAGATGGGTAGGAATAGGAAGAGCTCGATAGAAAATCAAAAATAGTCCGATCGCAACTTGATAAAACAACGACAGGCAAAACAAGCAATAACGTTTTTAAAAGCTTCTTTTTCATAAACTTCTCTCCTTTCATAATATAGCATACAAAACAAGATATTCGTCCCGGAACTGCATGGTTTTGTGGCTCTTTATGCAATCGAAGAAAACCAGTCCACCTAAACAAAAGCCCCATCGCTAGGATGAGGCTTTGGTACAAAGGGAGATTGTTATTGTCCGATAGCGATGAGCCCGAACATCCAGCCATCGGTTGATTGGACGACGCTCACGCTGATAAGTGCCGTCGCATTCGAAACATTAGGAGCGGCATAAATGACGCCGCCATCCTTCTCAAAGGTAGTCTCACCACTATCCACATAGTGATAGGTGGCAAGCTCTTCCAAATAATCCTCCGCATAGCTCATCGCAATTTCTTTTGTCGCAAAGTTAAGCGAGACAACAAAGTAATAGCTGTAATCGCTATTGGCGGAATTATCCGTGAACGTGATATCGCCTTTCAAATCGCTCGTCGCAGGAAGTTCTGGAATATCGTAAGCCATCACGCTATTCATGTACGCGAATCCCGTTTTGTTCGCGTCTGCGATTGTCGTATAAGTTTCCTTGTAGCCTAAGGTTCCATTATAGAAAATGGCAGTGAATTCTTTCACGCTGCTTCCATAGGAAAGGTCGCAAACGATGTATTTAGCGCCTTGACGTCCCTCGGCTTTTTGGGCCTCGATCTCTTTTTGATAGATGTAATGCGTCAAGCCGTCACTTTCGCTTTCTTGGCTTCCTCCATACTCATAACCGGCAGCTGTCAACAGCTTAGCGTAAGGTTTGCGGAGGTCCTGGCCATAGTTTTGCCATTCCACCGCGACGAGTTGATTGTTGTCATTCGTCATCGGAGAATCGCCAAACGTAGCGGTCGCTAAACCGGTCGGGAAAATAACGTCTTCAGCGTTTTCACCGAAAAGTTGCTCAATCGCCGTTTGGGACAATTCGCTAAAGGAAGTTGGAGCTTCGATTACTTGGGGATTCTTAAGATAATCGGAAACAGCCTTAACATCGGTTGTTCCGAAATTCGAGAAAGTGGCGATTTGAGTCACCGTTTGCCCACCGTTCTTCAGCGTAAGCTTGAGCTTTCCCTCGGAACCGTCTTCATTTAACGTCAAAGTCAAAGAAGAAGTGTAGGTATAGTATTGCCCACTAATGCCAAGAAGATTGCAGATGTAATAAAGATAACGGACATCCTGAATCATCTTTTTGGTATCGAATTGATAAACGTAGCCTTGTCCTTCGAGATTGTAGTATTGAATGAAATCGTCGTTAGCAAGCATCGAAGGAACGATGAAATAATTAGTGATATCGTTCCCTAATCCAGCGCAAGAAGAAAGGGCAACCGCGCCATCTTCAATCGTGAAGTAAAAGAAGCCTTGATCGCCATTAACCAAAATTCCAGCTTGTTGTACTTCGCTAGAGTCGGCGCTTTCGGCGACGAAAGCATCTGCTCCCAAATAATACCGTTTGTAGCTTGTACTCGTACCAGAAACGCTCATCGTAACGTTATTGGCACCGATATTGGTGATGAATCCAGCCAAAGCCTTTTTACGGGCGGCGAGGATCTCGGCGGTCGCATCGCTTGATGTCGTTGAAGTGGAAGATTCCGCCGGGTTATTTCCGCAAGCTGTCAAAAGCATGCCAACAGATAAAGCGGCTAAGAACAATGCTCTTTTTTTCATAGAAAAGCCCTCCTTTATGGGGTTGCACATGTGATAATACAAAGAAACACTTAAATTTCAATTGTTCTTTTAAAGAAGCGTTTCATTTTCTATTGCGGCCTTTCGCTCGTAAATATAGAACTCCAAAAGTTTTACTTTTCATATACTCCTTCGAAATAGCGCATCCATGCGCTTTACGCGCGCACTAATGCGCCCATACACACGCAATGCGAAAAATAATCATTGAAAAATGGAGAATTGGCCTTATTCTACCCATGCACTCTGAGGAGGAAAGCGTATGAAAAAGAAACAAAACTTGCTTATTATCGCTTCTTTAGCACTTGCAGGCATGCTTATGACGGCTTGCGACGATAACACGAGCGGAAGCTCGAACACTTCGTTCACACCAGTAACCGTGAACGGAGAAGTTTATCAAATCAATCTTAAAGATCCTGAAATGAGCTTGCCCTATGTGGCAATCGACGAAACCATCGATCTCGACGAATATTACGAAGTTGAGATGATGGATGGGACAAAAAATAGCACTTATTCCATTGAGAATTTGAATGAGGATCTCCTCGTAGACGGACATAGAGTCACGCCGAAAAAGGTCGGTTCTTACGAAATCCGTCTCGCCGTTAACGACAAATGGACTTATATCACCATCGATTGCAAAACGGCAGCCAACCTTGAACTCATCAATTTCTTCAACAAAATGAGCGAAAATGGCGGGCAAAACTATACCCTCGATATGGGAACTTATAATCCAAAAACGAAACGTTTCTATTACGAGGATTACACCATCGTCCACAACCCGAACTATGTCGCCGCATTCAATAAGAACAACGTAGGAGAAACGGATGACAACGGGGATCCAAACTCCTTTGTCTTAGCCAACCTTTCCGATGGCCATGGCTATATGGGCTCCTTTAACGAAGAGGGAGTTCCGGAATTCGAGAATGGCAAAATAAACATCGGAAACTACTACATTACGATGCCGCTTCAACTCGATGGCGCTTCTTTTGAATCCCGTTTCAACGAAATCACCGGCGAAGAGACGCTTGTTGGAAATCAAGCCCAAGCCGCTGCCTTTTTGAATTATGGCATGAGCAACTTTGTCGAGAACTATGGATATTCCTATAACTCAATTTACGTTCTTGATTTCACCGACGAAGATAAAGACGGCGAAAAAGACACCATTTATTTCAAAATAACGGTTGATGGCACGAATTCAAATGGCGTTGCCTTCACCGATAGCGAATGGTGCACTATGCGTATGAGCAATGTCGGGACAACGCAATACGCTCCCCTTGAAACGGCTATACAAAATAGTTCGTATGTTCCTGTTCCTTTCAAGCCAGTAGAAATCGGAAATGCCTTCAAGAATGTCACAGACGGCAAGAACTACACCACGACGATAAATATGTACGCCTGCGATGAGGATTATAACGAAATCGCCACCGATAAAGTCGTCGATGCGAGCGCTTACTATCTCCTTTTGGGAACCAAGAAGCCTATTAAGGTCGTCAATACCATTACGAACGAAGGCCTCGAATCTTCCGTCCAAGTCAATGGCGCCGTGGCTATGAAAAAAGCCTATTGGAATGAAGGCGGCAAAGCCTACATGGGCGATTATGTTGCCGCTAGCGAGGGTGAAGAAGAAACGAACACCAAGCAAGAAGTGGAAGGCGTTACCGATGCCTTCACTATCGATGATGCTTTGGATTACACCACCGCTCGCGTAACGCAAGATAACATCAATGCCGCTATTTGGAAGAAACGCAAAGCGGATGATGCCAATAACACCGTTACCTATACCGGTAACATTGGCGACTATACGCTCGCGGATGGCCAAACCAATGGCTTCTTCGAAGAACTAATGAATCAAGCGGGTCTTCTTACCACGACCATTGACAAAAAGACCTATAAGCTTGGCACCTATCTCACCTTCATGGGAGCTATCTCTTATACGGATGGAACGAAAGCCTCTTACACCGTCTCTTCGCGTTATGTCGGTCTCACCGTCAACACAACCACCAACGAAGTGACCGTTAAGGCGCTTATGTATCTCCCCTTTAGCGACGTCACGCAACCATATGCTATGATTGAATACTCCATCACCAATATTGGAAGCACAACCAACAACTTTGTGTATGGCGCGTAAAAGATAGAAAGGAATGGAAACAATGAAAAAAATAAGTAAAAGTTTACTCGGCATTCTAGTTCTCTCTGCTACTGGAGCTGGCGTTTTAGCCGGATGTTCTCACGGCGATTCCGATCCCAATGGCTACACTTACAATACGTATCTAAGCACTTCTCCATCCAAATGGAACGTGCATAACTGGGAAACAAGCGATGAAAGCTACATTCAAAGTTTCACCGAAGTCGGCCTCTACGACGTCGTTTTGAATAAAGACCACACCGGCTATCAATTCATCTCCGAGATGGCAAGCGATATGCCGCTCTCCCTCGATCCGACAGAATTCGATGCGGACGAATATACTCAAATCGGTGAGAAATATTTCGGAGGAAAGGAATATTCAACCGGCCAAGTCTGGGAGATTCCACTCCGCCAAAGCGCCGTTTGGGAAGATGGCACGCCCATCAAAGCGAAGGATTACGTCGAATCGATGGAACGTTTGCTCCAACCAAAATACGCAAACTACCGCGCCGATAGCTACTATAACGGCAACTTCGTCATAGCCAACGCCGAAAACTACTATAAGAATGGACGCCAGGTCCTTGAACCCGTCTATCAATACATCACCGCCGGTAAGGCAGATGGCAAGCTTTACGATAGCGACAACAACGTTCTTGCGGCAACCAACGACTACTACATCGACCTTGCTCAAGGCTCAAGCACTTATGCCATGAGCATCTTCTCAAGCGATGGCAGCTCCGATGACATTACCCTATATACCTTATTAAATAATAGGAGCACCAAGGGAAGCGATGCCCTCGAACTCGCCGCCAAGCGCATAACGATCGGCGTATCGTACTACTACTGGAAATTCGTCGACCACTCTAATGACGACGATAAAGATAAATGGGCCGAAACCAAAAAAGCCGATAGCGTCACCAAGGATATGCTTTCCAAGCAAAAGCCCATCCGCATCCGTGATTTCGATTCCAAAGAAGTCATGACGACCAGCGAATTAAATGACAGCCAAAAGCTCGTTCGTTACAATCAGCAAGATCTTAAAAAGGACCTTTCGACAATCGTTCGAGAATTGAGCAAGAGCACCACTTGGGCTGGCAAAGACTGGGCGTGGAAAGTACCTCTTTGCGACTACATCACCAAGAAAATGGACAAAGATTTGTCGATGGAAAACGTCGGCATTGCAGCTAAAGATGACTATACCTTACGTCTTTACTTGGCCAAGCCTATAAGCGCCCTCGACTTAAAGTTCCAGCTTGCCAGCAATTGGCTTGTCAAAACGGATCTCTATGATAGTTTAAAAAAGACCATCGGATCGTCATGGTTCACTGCTTATGGCTCAGCCGACGTGAAAAACTACATGTCCTATGGGCCTTATAAGCTCACCGGATTCGTTACTGGCCAAGCCATCACCATCGAGCGTAACGACAAATGGTACGGCTACACCGACGAAAGCTACAAGAATCAATTCGCCGACTATAAAGAGGAAGACAAGAATCAATATAGGATGACGAAGATCTATACCCGCATCATCAAGGAACATAGCACCGCCGTGAGCGAATTCATGGCTGGAAACCTCGATGACATCGACCTTAACAAAGACGATATGAAGAAATACGGCAATAGCGCTCGCCGTACCACCACCCTTGAATCCTATACCCAAAAACTCAGTTTCAACACGAACCGCGGAAAACTTCTCGAGCGTCAAAACGAAAAAGGCAAGAACAAAACCATTTTGGCCAATAAGGATTTCCGTAAAGGCCTTTCCTTGTCCCTTGATCGAAACACCTTCGCTTCCCAAGCCACAGCCGGAAGCCAAGCCTTCACCGGACTCCTTAATAGCCTCTATCTTGCTAACGTCGCCACGGGCGAGATGTACCGCGACACTACGCAAGGTAAGAGCGTTTATAACCAGATCTACGGCGAACTAGGTGGCACTCCAACCGATGGAAAGAAAACCGCTTTGGCAGAAGCGGAAAACGGCTATAACTACGCTTGGGCAAAGTACTATGCCAAAAAAGGCATTAAAGACGAGCTTAAGAGCGCCGAGAACGGCCATCTTGAAGCGGGCGATGAGATCAGCATCGAATTCCGTGTCTACGACAACACCAGCGATACCACCATCGCCATGAATAGCTTTATCGCCAATACCTGGAGCCGGCTCTTGGAAGACGTCTCAAAAGAGATTAACGAAGAAGACAAAGGGGTATTGAACGGCAAAAAAATCACCATCAAGATTAACCTGGTCAAAGACGAAGACTATTACACGACCGCTCGTAATGGCGGCTTCGATATGATTTTCTCCATTTGGGGTGGCGCAGCCATCGATCCATATGGCCTTATGCAAGTCTATCTCGATAAGACCTTCACCAACACTTGCGAATACGGCTTCAAAGGCAAGCAAGATCAAGAAAATCTTTGGATCGATTTAAATGGCGATAAAGAAGTGGATGCCGGCGAGACTGAAACATACGATGGTTGGTATCACGAGATGAATGACAACCTCAACGAAGGCATCTATTCCGATGAGGCGAAATCGGATCCGAATAACGAAGATTACGCCAAGTGGAAAGAAGTTCACGAGAAGCGTCTAACTGTCTTAGCCGGTACTGAAGCGGGCATTGTCAATCGCTTCGAATGTATTCCGATGGTCGCCCGTGGCACTTCCTCACTGAACGGTTTCAAAGTCGAAAATGCTTCCAGCACTTACATCAACCTTGTCGGTTATGGCGGCATCCGTTTCCTCCGCTTCAACTACACCAATGGCGAATGGAGCAACTTCGTTTCCCAAAACGGCGGAAACCTCAGTGAACTCTATGCGACTTGGACCAACTGACATCCGTTAATACGTCTATTTACAGGCGGCCAAAATCGGTCGCCTGTTTCGTTGTTTAATGTTGTAATATAAATGGGCAAATTATGAGACAAGCAAAACAAACACTAATCTATATCTTGCAGCGTCTGGTTTTGATGGCTTTCACCTTCATCATCATCTTTTTCATTTGCTTTATTTTGGTTCGTCTTTTGCCGATAAATGTCGATACGGGCATATCAGATCCGTATGCCGTCTATCGGCAAATGGTTAATCAAGGGCGCATGAAATATGATACTTCGACGGGAGAATATACTGTTATCCCTGTTTTCGAGCAACTCTGGACATTCCTTAAAGGGCTCTTCACTCCGGGCAACGCTTATCCCTTAGGCATATCTTATAATATCGAATGGCTTAAAAAACCCGACGAATTGCTTTGGGGTAAAATGGCCCCAACCGTTTTGATTAACATTTATAGCACGATTCTTTCCATTCCTCTTGGAATCGGCTTAGGAATCTTCATGGCGTTAAAGAAAAACAAATGGGAAGATCACCTTTTGAACATTGTGGTCATGCTTTTCATTTCCGTTCCAAGTTTTGTGTTCGCTTTCGTGCTCCAAGATCTATTTGCCTATAAATGGATGATTTTGCCCGCCATGCTCCCAACGGTTAACTATAATGCCGGAGGATGGTTTGCACCCGACATGTTGAAGGGAATGATTTTGCCCGTCTTGGCAATGAGTTTTGGCTCGATTGCAGGCTTCGCGCGCTATACAAGAGCCGAGCTCACCGAAGTCTTGACCAGCGATTTCATGCTTTTGGCAAGGACCAAAGGCTTAACGAAAACACAAGCCACCGTCCGTCATGCCTTCCGCAATTCCCTTGTGCCTATTTTCCCAATGATTTTAGGCACGATCATCAGCGTCCTAAGCGGTTCTCTTATCATTGAGAACATCTTTGGCGTTCCAGGCGTGGGAGCGTTATATCTCGAATCCATCAACAAGAAAGACTATGACGTCTTCCAATACGTCTCGATGTTCTATATTGCGATCGGTTTAATCGGAACACTTATTGTCGACATTTCATACGGCCTAGTCGATCCGCGCATCAGAATGGGGAGCAAAAAATAATGGAAAACGAAAAAATTATTGCAAATCCACTTTCGAATGCGGATATCGCCAATATGCCAAAGGATCTTTTTAAGGAAGTTCCGGACCGCAAAGACCTTCATGACCAAGCTTTCGAAACCAAACCGGTAAGCTTTTTGAGGGACTCCTTGAATCGCTTTGCCAAAAACAAAGCTTCTATCGTCGCCGCCGTTATCATTCTCATCATCGCTTTATATGCGATTATCGTTCCTTTTGTGACTCCAACGGCCTATGTGAGGGCCTCCGAGTACACAAACGGCTTTGAGGATACGGAATTCAGCAACGTCCTCCCCTATTGCTCTTGGTTTAAAGGAACGGGCTTCTGGGATGGCACCAAAACGATGTCCGTTAGCGAGTATGACTACAAAGCCCTTCAATATGATGATTCGAACTATAGTTATTTCGTCAAACTCGAAAGCAAAAAAGAAACTTCTGTCACCATTGGATCGGTCACCAAAACAAGCACCATCTATAACATTCGAATCGATACTTATGCCGTCGGAAACAAAGAGGTTTCCCTCACCAAAGAAGAATACGAAACCCTTAAGGCAAATGATGTTGAGCGTAAAAAGCAAGGGCAACCAAGCATCATCAAGCCCAGCGTAGACGTCGAAACGTATCTTGCTTCTTATAAAGCAGAGCTTGAAGCCGATGCCACCATCGATGATTCCATAGTCTCTACCATCATCACCAACATGCGGAATTACTACAATCAAAATAAGCGCGTCTACTACAAAATCACCGCAAAAACGAGTGATGGCAAATATAACTCGAACATCTTCTCCCCGGTTTTTGGCGAAGATGGAAAGCCCATTAGCATCTATAAAACGAATGCCGATGGGAGTTACGCCGAGCCGACCGAAAGCGGCGGCCGCTATAAAACCCGCGTCGATTATTACGACTACTTCACCTGGAAAAACGGCTTTGAGCCACGTTTTGTCTTCGGAACCAATGGCACCGGCCAAGATATCTTCCTTCGTTTGGCCAAAGGTACGCGATTCTCGCTCCTTCTTGGCATTGGCATTAGCTTAATCAACTTCATCATCGGCCTTATTTGGGGCGCAATAAGCGGCTATTACGGCGGTTATGTCGATTTGACGATGGAACGCATTACCGACATCATCTCGAACATTCCTTCCATCATCATCCTCACCATTTGCTCGGTGCAATTTAACAACAATCCAAACTTGAAGGCGGCCATCGGACAAAGTGGCGTCATCGTCTTAGCATTCTTAATCGCTTTCGTTTATAGCGGTTGGATTGGCGTTGCGGGAACGACCCGTATGCAGTTCTATCGTTTTAAGGGCCAAGAGTACGTCCTCGCTTCGAGAACGCTAGGCGCAAAAGACGCAAGACTAATCTTCCGACACATTTTGCCAAACGCCATCGGAACCCTCGTCACATCAAGCGTCCTTATGATTCCGGGTGTTATCTTTAGCGAATCCTCTCTTTCGTTCTTAGGAATCATCGATTTCCGCAATTCGAATCTTGCTTCTATTGGCACTTTGCTTAGCGAAGGCCAAGCAGCTGGTTTACAAAACAACCCTCACGTTCTCTTATTCCCCTGCGTCATCATTTCCTTATTGATGATTTGCTTTAACCTCTTCGGCAATGGTTTACGTGACGCCTTCAATACCTCACTCAAAGGAGCGGAAGACTAATGGAAAACAAACAAAATAAAGATAAAATCCTCGAAGTGAAAGACCTTCGAATTTCTTTCCGCACCAATGGCGGGACCGTCAAAGCAGTACGTGGCATCTCCTTTTCTCTTTATCGGGGAAGGACATTGGCTATTGTCGGCGAATCGGGCTCTGGAAAATCCGTCACATCCAAAGCCATTTTAGGCATATTGGCGAATAACAAAATCGTCGAAGGCGGACAAATCATCTATGATGGCCAAGACCTTCTTAAAATCGACGAGGAGCACTTCCATAAGATCCGCGGCGTGAAGATTTCCATGATCTTCCAAGACCCTCTTTCTTCTTTAAACCCCATCATGATCGTCGGCAAACAACTCACCGAAGCCATGGTCCTTAAGCAAAAAGCGGATAAGAAAGAGGCCCGACACGATATCGCGCGCATCCATAAGATGCTTCACGAAGCGAATCTCGAAGAGCCAGAATATCTCGCATACGAAAAAAGAGTTTCCAAGAAGGAAGACGTCACCGACGTTGATTTGACACCCTTCTTCGAGAAGATGGTTGCTAAGGATCTAGAAAGAAGAACAACCGCTATCGCGCGCGTCCTCCCCGCTCTCCGTGAAATCGTCGAAGAGTCCTTCTTGGGAGAGGATACTGACATTGCAGAAACAATTCGTAAGATTCATCCCCTTTTCAAGACGATTAAGGAATGTTCGCTTCGCTCTTCGGGAAGCAAGGACAATACCATCGAAGTCTTCCCAGCCGTCTTAAAAAACATCAAAGAGACTTACCGCGCTTCCTTAAAAATTCAAAAAGAAATCGACAAAGCTTACAAGAAGTATAACGTCTCTAGTTTCTTCGCTCTTCCACCTTCCGAAAGAGCCAAACTGCCAGAAGTCGTGAAAACCCATAAAGATCAAGTGACTGAGCTTAAAGAAAGCATTAATGAGCTTATCGCACACTTAGAAGAGCTTGAGCAAGAAGGCGTCTCCAAAAAAGAGGCTTACACCCAAGACGTCCTAAAAGAATATCAGCAAGCCAACGAAAAGCTGATATATACCGAAAGCTCTGCCGAAATCAGTGCGCGAGCAATCGAAATGCTCCACGAAGTTGGTATCGATGAGCCAGAACGTCGCTTCAAACAATACCCCTTCGAGCTTTCTGGTGGCATGCGGCAAAGAATCGTCATCGCCATCGCCTTATGTTCAAGCCCTGAAATTCTCATTTGCGACGAGCCGACAACGGCTCTTGACGTCACCATCCAAGCCCAGATCCTGGAGCTCATCAACAAGCTTAAAAGGGAAAGGAACCTTTCCATTGTCTTCATTACGCACGATCTTGGCGTTGTGGCCAATATGGCCGATGACATCGCCGTTATGTACGCTGGAAAAATCGTTGAATATGGGAAGGACACCGAAATCTTCTATGACCCAAGGCACCCCTATACATGGGCTCTTCTTGGCTCTATGCCGGATTTGAATACCAAGGAACAATTAAGCGCCATCCCAGGTACGCCGCCAAACATGCTGTTGCCACCAAAAGGAGATGCTTTCGCGCCACGAAATGCCCATGCTTTGGCTATCGATCAAGAGATGCAACCGCCTTTCTTCGAAGTCTCGCCAACGCATTTTGCCGCCACTTGGGATCTTCATCCCGAGGCGCCTGATCTTCACGCTCCTGAAATCGTAGTCGAAAGAATCAAGGAAGCTTTGGAAAAAAATCCCGAAGCCGCCCCTACCCCAACCAATATGAAGAATTCGATACTGAATGAACTAGGAAAGGAGAAAAAGAGCAATGGCCGAAAGAAAAACGAACGCGACTAAAAAAGAGCCTACCTCGAAGCGCAAAGAATTTCAAAAAAAGTTCGACTACGAAGTTGCCCAAAAACTCCTTGAAGTCCGTCATCTAAAACAATATTTCCGCTTCGCCGGCGCCAAGGGGCCCAATAAATACCTTAAAGCCGTTCATGACGTCTCTTTTGACGTCTATAAAGGCGAAGTATTTGGCTTAGTGGGCGAGTCGGGATGTGGGAAAACCACAACCGGTCGCGACATCATGAAGCTTTATAAAATTACCAGTGGCGACATTTGGTTAGATGGCATCCGCATTGCCGCTGGCACGCGCTGGAACGAAAAAGAGATCAAATACACGAATCTCCGTTTGGAGAATGACCTAAAGGAGCTCTATGCCAAAAAGGACGAGGCTCTCGCTGATTATTTCAACGCTTATAAAGCGCAATTCGGAGAAAAGACCAACCCTTTCCAAATCCGTTTAGAACTCACGAAAAAGCCGGAAAAAGTAAACGATTACGAAGCCAAAAAGAAGCTTTATGACGATTACCTAGAAGCACTTAAGCCCATCGACGAGGAAATCGCCAAAAAGAAAGAAATCGCCGCCAGCATCGTTTCCGTGCAACGCGATAAAATAGCCGCCGCCAAGAAAGACGATAGGAACTACAACAAGAACATTGCTCTTTCCGAAACGAAAGCGGTCGATCTCAAATACAAGGACCTCCTTGATAAAATCGCCGTTTCTAGCGCCACTTCTTTATCGGAAGAGGAGCTTAAAGAATACGAGAAATACAAAGAAGAGCTACATAAGGCCAAACACGCCAATCTCGCTAACAAAGTGCAGATGATCTTCCAAGATCCAATCGCTTCTTTAAACCCTCGTATGACCGTGCGAAACATCATCGCGGAAGGCCTTATCATCCAAGGTTGCCACGATAAGAAATTCATTAATGACGAAGTCGCCCGGGTTTTGAAATTAGTTGGTCTAGTCCCAGAGCACGCTAACCGCTACCCCCACGAATTCTCAGGTGGTCAAAGGCAACGTATCGGCATCGCTCGTGCCGTCATTATGAATCCGGAGCTTATCGTCGCCGATGAGCCAGTAAGCGCCCTAGACGTCTCCGTCCAAGCCCAAGTCATCAATCTTCTAAACGACCTTAGGAATACCCTTGGCCTTACCATCATCTTTATCGCCCATAACCTAAGCGTCGTGAAATATTTCTGCGATCGAATTGCGGTTATGTATTATGGGAATCTTGTGGAGCTTGCAACAAGCGACGAGCTTTTCGCCCATCCCCTTCACCCATACACGAAGAGTTTATTAAGCGCCGTCCCTTGTCCTGATCCTATCACGGAAGCCAACCGCAAGAGAATCATCTATGTTCCAGAAATGGCGCACGATTACTCCCTCCAAGCGCCAACTTTCCGTGAGATCGTCAAAGGGCATTTCGTTCGTTGCAATGACGAAGAAGAGGCTCGTTACCTTGAAGAGCTAAAAACGAAATGAGCGAAAACGAGCAAAAGAAAAAGGAGCCTTTCTTCACAAAGTCCTTCTGGATTTCTTTCGCCATTTCTCTTGCTTCCGCACTCGCTCTAGGCGCCTTTATTGGCATTATCGAATGGTTAACGCAAGAAGGCGCGGGATACAAAGTCGATCCGTTAGGAGTAAGCCTTGATGCCGTTAGTTTAAGTGGCATCTTGATGCTCCTTTTCTTCTTTTTGCAATATTTATCGACGAAAGGCGCGTTCGACTTCTTGTCCTATGCCTTAAAAGTCACTATCTATACGGTTTTTCGTCCTAATTTTAGAAAAACAGGCTTCCCAGCCACCTATTACGACTACAAGATGCTTAAAGATGAAGAGAATAGAAAACCAATACTTGCAATTTTGTTTGTAGCTACCATATTTATTGTCGTCGGTATCCTCATCTACATCATCTATAAGACGAAATCATAAACGTTAAAGGAGAAAAACTATGAAAAACACTAAGAAATTTGCGCTCTTTGCAGTGATAAACTTCGCTTTGATATTGAGCAGTTGCGGAAGGGGCAGTTCCTCATCCGCTTCCGATACCCAAAATTCGTCGGACTCTTCTTCCAGTTCTTCGAAAGGAAGCGGCTCGTCTTCCTCTTTTAAAGCGGACCTAACCAACGACGACCTTCCAAAAGGCGCAACCGAATTTGTCGATGCCGATGGAAAAACCAAAAAACTCACTCGTTCCAGACTCTATCAAAATTCTGGACATCCCCACGTCGATAGCTACCCCACCACAGGCAAAAAACAAAAGCTTCTCGTGGCTCCTATAAAATTCACGAAAGATACGACCGACATGAATGACACCATCGACGCCAACGATGCACTTCTCGATAAAATTCGTATCACCTTCACCGGCACCAAAGAAGAGACTGATGCCGTTGGTGGAAATATCTCCGTTCAAGAATTCTATAGCCAAAGTTCCTATGGCAAAGGGGCATTCGACGTCGTTATGATTCCATCTTGGATTGATTTCGGTATGACAGCAAAAAAATACCAAGAATCGACTTCCCAAGCAGGCGTTACGGCTGCCGAAAAAGTCCGCACATGGTATATCGCTGAATACAACAAGGAAAACCATGGGGTTTTAGGAGAAGACGCCTATTCGCTTGATGATCTTGATAGCGACGACGATGGTTTCATCGATTTGATTTGGAACGTCTATGCTTATCCATATTCTGAAAATAATACCAATTTTTGGTGGGCTTATGTCACTTATACGGGAAACCCGGCGGGAAACATTAAGAATCCGACGGTCCAAACTTTGGCGTGGGCGAGCACGAACTTCATGTCGGAGGGCGCAAACGGATATGAATCGCGCACCTTCATCCACGAAACCGGACACACTCTCGGCTTAGACGATTACTACGACTACAACAAGCAATGGTCGCCATGCGGCGGCATCGACTACATGGACCAAAACGTCGGCGATCATAATAGCTATAGCAAGTTCTGCTATGGCTGGGTTAACCCTTGGGTTCTTAAAGAAAAAGACCTCGAAGGCGGAAAGGTTGCCGAAATCACCCTTCGCGACGCGTCCATAACGGGTGATTGCTTGGTTTTGGCAAGTCCTAACTATAACAACACTGCTTTCGATGAATACTTGATGGTGGAACTTGTCGGTCCTTATGGGCTTTGCAAAAACGATTACACGAACAAATACGGTTTCACCGTCCCAGGTATCCGCGTATTCCATATTGACGCTCGAGCCTTGACTACCGACTATTTCAAAGAAGAAGTCTTCTCTACGCCTGACGAAGTTGGTCAAAAAGCCTATGATCTTCGTAATGACAATAGCAAATTCGGGCGAAACAAGGACGGCGACTATTGGACGATCGAAAAAGGGAACATCAAACGGAGCTACGCTCAAATCACGATTCTCGAAGCAGGCTATACGGATAATGACAATACACAGACTTCTTCCACCAAGAAAGCGGACAATAACTCCCTCTTCAAGAAGAATAGCACCTTTGCTCTAACAGGCACGCAAGGCGCTAAAGACCGAGCGAAGATCTATATGCCAAGCCAAACGAACCTTTGGAATAAAGCCAAGAAGATCACCAACGCTCAAAAGCTAAATCAGAAATACACCATCGATGAATCAATGACGATCAATTATAAACTCCAAGTCCGTAACATCGTCGCGGACGCTGATGGCAATGGCGCCACAGCAACGCTTCGCATTAGCCTCATCTAAACAAAAAAGGGTGATATTCCTTTGCCCTCTAGGAAACTAGGGGGCTTTCTATTTGCAAGGAGAAGAAAATGAAAAATCAAAAAAACATAATCAAAATCGCATTATTTTCTTTGGTTTTGTTATCGGGGTGTACGCAAACCCCTTCATCGAGTAGCTTTTCTTCGTCTTCGGAAGAAGAATTCGTTCCTGTTCCAGCGACCTATCGAACGGGTTCTTTCCGTCTTGAACTTGCAAATACCCTTCTTCGAGAAGGAACAACCTTCTACGACGGCACTTCTCCCATTCTTTATAGTGGAGGAAGGCCCTACACTCAACAAGTGGTCTATTCCATCAATAAAGACGGCGTCTCTTTTAGCGCCGCAGAACCTCTTTCTATAGGCCGCTACACCTTCGAAGCCAAAGCGACTCTTATGTCCGATTCGCTTAAGGGAACTTTCGAAGTGAAAAAGAGCACAACAACCTTAGGGAAAGAAGGAAAAGGCTACTACACCATATCCGAAGAAGAGACGCTAAAAACGCGGTTAGAGAATTTTACTTATGTGGGTGCTTTAAGCGAAGGAAAAACGCCTTCCATCGGTTCTCCGAAGCTCCTCGTTATCCCTCTTTCTTTTAGCGATACTTCTTTTTCGCAAAAGGAGCTTAATAAAATCGAGAAAGCTTATTTTGGAAAAGACACCGACACCTCATGGGAATCTCTTGTTTCCTATTATGAGAAAAGTTCTTATGGGAAACTTAAATTCGAGGGAAAAGTCGTCGCTCCTTACCAATATTCATTGACCTCCAAAGAAGTCGAAGACCGCTATTTGGGGAAAACACTGACCGTCAACGACATTGTCGATTCCGTCGTTAGAGAAGTTTTTAAAAGAGATAATCTCAACCGGAAAGACTACGATGATAACGAAGATGGATATCTTGATGGCGTAGAGATCATTTATAAATCCTCACGAGAGATGACCGACTCCACGAAAACCCTTTGGTGGTGCTTCGCCTCCTCGCTCCATAATGAACCAAAAAAGGAAAATCCTATACAAAACCGCTACTTTTGGTCGCTTTATTCGCAAATTGAAACGCCCTATTATAGCGATAGCATCGATGCCCACACCTTAGTGCATGAGACGGGCCACATGCTCGGTTTAAACGATTACTACGACTACACTTCAAAAACCGTCCCTGCTGGCGCCGTGGACATGATGGATCGTAACATCGGAGATCATTGCGCCTATAGTAAATACATGCTTGGCTGGGTAACGCCGAAAGTCGTCGACGGAAGCGCTAGCGACTTCGAAATCACCCTTTCTTCTTTCACCGACACCGGCGATTGCCTCATTCTTAGAAACACCACGGAAGATCCTTTCAATAACACGCCATACGATGAATATCTCATGCTTTCTTACATCACCCCTTCTGGAGTTAACGAGCAAGACAGCCATGGGTATGGAGAATATAATTACGCCGGTTATGGAAATCGCGGCGGCTATTCTAAAGCAGGCCTTCAAGCAATGCATATCGACAATCGCCTTCTATCCTTTGAAGGTTCAAAGGTTAGCGAGAACAACGAGATCGATTATTCGAAAGCCGCTTACACGGACGCTCTTAATAACGAAGAATCGATACAAATCGTCGATGGAAATCGCATCTTAACATCCTCCCCTTCTTTCACCATGAGTTCGAATACCCCCACCCAAAGCTATGGCATCAATAGCAACGGACTTTTTGGCGTTACGCCAAAAATCAAAGAAATCACTGCAATTCCCGCTTCAAAGACTCTTTTATTCCAAGGAAGCAACGGCACTCAAGCGATGGGCGTTCAATCGAATCTCTTTGGCACAAAAGAATACGATTGCGGTTCCACCTACTTCTCAAACTACGATTACCGAAAACTCTTCAATGACAATCTCGTTTGGAACGATGGAAGCAAGAATAATTTTAACTTCCAAGTGTTAGAGCAAAAAGATGATTCCATCACCCTCCGTATCTTAAAGAATTTCTAGTCTTTGATATTTTTATAGCCCAATTTTGTCCTTTCCTATTGTGAAACAATAAATAGTGACTTTTTCTGTTTCCTTGCTAGCATACTCGCGAAAGGTTGATGAAATTATGAACAACGCTAAAAAACCAATATTGATTCTAGGTGCATTCGTCTTGCTAACGCCTTTGCTTTTCTCTTGCGCTAGCGACAATCAAAAAGGCGATGGAGAGGATTCCTCAAGCACTGACGCAAAGCTTTCCATCGAAGATACACTAGGACTCTTAGAGAGCTTAAATGAGATTGAAGGCGATAAGGCTGCCTCTGTTGTCGTCAAAGAAAGCGAAACCAAAAACGACGACGTCACCGAAACAAACGAAACATTTACGATTGGTAAAGATTCCTCAAGCACAAGCGAAGGAACAATCGTTCATACCTATAAAGGCGAAATAACAAAGCAAGACACCTTCCAAAGAAGAAGGCTGAAGAAGGTCGATACCATCGCAAATGGCAATCAAACCACGACAACAAACCGTTTCTACATGGTGACCGATTATAAAGACAATTCCATCAAGGTAAAAGACGAAGCCAGCGTTTTCTTTATGTTCCAAAGCGAAGAAGAAGCAACAGCAGCCGGCTATTCGGATTATGTATTGGACGAAGACTATAAAACGGCAGCTGGCGCCCAAGCAATCGGATCTTTGCACGATACGATCCTCAATAAAATCCTCAAAGACACTTCTTTCAGTGCTCAAACCGAAGCGTATTTTAAGGTGGAAACAAAAGGAGAAACCACTTCTTATACTTATCACGCTTCTTATAGCGTCGACGGCGATCTTAATGACACCATCAAAAACGAAGTCCAAACGACTTTCTATGTGAAAGAGAATGCGTTAACGTCCTATACTTATCAATATGACGTTTTCGATATCAATAATGAAAACGAAAATGACCTTTATCATACCCAATATTACAAAGAGGCCACTATCACTTACGGGGAAAGAAAAGACATCACCTCCTCTATCGATGTAGACGACTATTTCCTGTCGACCGTGAACGAAGTTGAGCTTTATTCTTCTGGCATCCCAGGAAAAGGATATGAAATCGAAAATCCTTCGGCCATCGAAAGCACCACCAATTACATAAGCGCCGCAGCCAAGTCTTATGAGCCATCGACCGCGGTTGATGTTAGCCTTTACCCCTATAAGAGTAGCGCCCCTGCTGTCGTCCGTTTGGATGACGAGCTCTTTAACGTAAGGGGCGTTGGGGAAGCGACGTTAACATTTCTTTATATCGGAAAGAGGGGACCCAACCAATACGCTTATAAGGACATCAAAGTCGAAGTGAAGATCTTAGGAGCAAAGCCAAAAGATTTTATCATCGTCGAAAGCGAGAATTATCAAAGCGACAACAATCTTTACATCGGCCAAACCTATACCTTTAACGTTTCCGTCACCCCTTCTCAAAGCGAGCAAGACTTCACCTACGAAGTCTCTGATCACGAGGCTTTGGAAGTAACAAGAAGCGAGAAAACTCTCACCATCGTTCCTAAGAAAGCTTCCGATAGCGTCTCCATCACCATCAGAAGCGTGGTGCAAGATGGCATTTCAAAGACCTACACCTACCGCGTCGCTCCCGATCCAACGGAAACTTATAAGGCCTATCTTACTTCACACACCTTTGACGCCAAAAAGCGCCTCGTCGGTAAAGAGGAATGGCCAATGGAATGGGGCTACTACTACACCGACCTTACTTTCAAAGAAGACGGCACGGGCGAAGTGAAATACACCCCTTATGAAGCGGATGGCTCGATAGAGGAAAGCAAAAAAATAACTTGGACCTTTGAGTACACTGTCTTCTTAGCCAAAATAACTTTTGAATTCAAAACCTATAATGCCGAAAAGAAGGAATTGGTCTTTACCAAAGGAATGATTCGAAATGAGGGAGCGCGTCTAGAAATAGACGATGCCGCCTTCAAGACGATGATATTTGAAGTAAAATGAAAAAATCACTGCAATTCATAACTCTTTTATCCACTTTCTCGCTTCTTTCTTGCGCTCCGAGCGAAGGAAATACCAGTCTTAGCAAAGAGTCTTCAATCAGTGATGAAAAAACAAAAAACATCAACGAAATAAACGCTTTCTTGGAGAGTCTAAACGCTTTCGAGAAAGACGTCCGCTCCTTCTCTTACGTGAGCACTCAAAGCGATAATTACTACGCAATAACGATAGACACGAAAGTAGAAGGGACCCATTCTCTCTATAAGTGCGACGGCTATGACAAATTTCTCGACGACAGCTATAAGTACTATCAAGGCGAAGACGATCCTATCGACTCTGAAAAGCAAAACTATGTTAAAGATGGCAAGCTTTATATGCTAAACCATTATGGTGATAGCGATACCGAAGATACGAAAACCATTCTCTTTTACGAGGAAGAGGTCCATGGTTCCATCTTCGATCTTTCTCTCCAAAGCGAAGAAAAGCAAATCCTTAGTGGCTTCATGGAATACTTCGAACAAGAGGAAGTGAAAACAGAACAATCTTTCCCCATTATCTCTGGAGATGGCGTTTACCAGTATTCTTATGGCATCATAACCTATCAAGAAGGTGCGAAAACAAGCGCCACCACTTATGAAAACAAAATAACTATCCAAGAAAATACGATTAAAGAAATCGAAAGAACATTGAAAACGGATAAATACGTCCAAAACGAAATCATTAACTATAGCCATAGCACCATCAAGCGAATCTACGATTACGGCGAGCTTAATCCATTCGAGGGAACGATATTCGACCCCAATAACTTCAAATCCTAAGGAGAAACTAAAAAAGATGGCCCACAAAAAGAGGAGCCATCTTTTTCTTAATTGCTTTTCTCTTCCCCAAGTAAGGGCGAATGGAGAAGATATTCCGCAGTCGCGTGGTTGGTCGCGATGGGGATGTCGTATAAAGCGGCGATTCTAAGCAAGGCTTTAACATCCGGATCATGCGGAAGGCTTTCCAATGGATCCCAGAAGAAGACCACCATTTGAATCTCCCCTTCCGCGATTTTAGCGCCGATTTGTTGATCGCCACCAAGAGGTCCGCTAAGATACGGATACACCTTTAAGCCCGTAGCTTCGGCTACTCTTTTAGCTGTCGTTCCAGTGCCGCAAAGAGTGAAATCCTTTAGGCGATCCTCGTTCTTTTTCGCCCATTCCACAATCTCGTCTTTCTTATTGTCGTGCGCAATAAGAGCAATTCTTGTTACTTTTTTCATACTCCAATATTGTCTCCTTTCTAGCGAAGAAAAACTAGAACAAGAGAAAAGCTCCGCCGAAGCAGAGCTTTATCTAAACGCAGTCAACGATATCGAATTAAAGAGCGTTCACATCGACCCATGGACCACTCGACATATCGGCAACACGAGGCGCCATCGTAAGTTCGACTTCGACAGCCGCTTTGCCATTGCATTCAACTGACATCTTATAGAGAGCGCTATTCACCGCCGTGAATCCGACAATGGTATTTCCATCGGCCGCTGACGATTGAGTTATCGTGAAGGCGAGAGTCTCTTGATCAAGCGTCCATCCGAATGCGCATACCTGACCATATTTGCTGGTTCCAGAAGAGGTGGAGGCAACAACCTTTCCCGTTCCGTCTTCATAGAAGTTGATATTCAAAACATCCCAGTTCGTTGCGCTCTTGTCTTTGTTGACGAATGTCACCGTCGGCAAAGTCTCAATGATATTTTCGTAGGTGGCAGGACCAGAGACGGAGAAGTTAACGGTTTTAGTGATGGTTGGCTTGGCCGTAGAAGCGATAGTGACGAATGAATTGCCCGCTTTAGCGGTCTTGATGGAATATGTGCCATCCTCGTTCTTCGTAAGAGTCGATCCCGTCTTATCGTCCGGATTCAAAGTAACGGTGATATCTTGCGTTGCCGCCGTTGGGCTCACCGCCGCAGTAAGCTTGATAGTTTCACCAGCCTCCACAATGCTCTTATCAAGAGTGGCTTCAATCTTATATGGTTCCGGTTGCGTGAAGGTCACCGCGAATTCCTTCGTTTCGCCGAACCAGTTATCGAAAACGAGCTTCGTCTGGCCGGCTTTGAGGATTTCTTGATATCCATAACGATCAGGAGCCCCGATGAATCCCTCATCAGATGTGCCAAGGAATCGTGGAAGAATAAGGGCATTTTCTTCATCGAAATTCAAGAAATAAATACCTTGAATTTGTCCACCAGCATCCATCGTAAGAGGGCCTTCCGAAGAAGAGACATAAGAAGTATTCGCCCAGACACGATTGAGTTTGATTTGGATATCGTAATCCTTCATCGCGAATTTCTTAAGATCCGTCGTTTCGACATCATCGTGTTTGAAACCACGCGTCAAATCGAATTTGACATAGCTCGTGCTTTCTGGGGTTGCGTCGGCAACCGCTTGTTCTTCAGTCAAGTCCCAATCGGCGGCTTTAAGCTTATCGACGACGCAATAGAGTTTTTGAGCGAAACCATCGCCATCAACCGCAATGGTGTTGGTGTAACGGGTGAAAGTGCCGGAATCGAGATAATTCGTATCGTAAGAGACGATTTCAAGAGTGTACGACTTATGGTCCTCGGCAATGGTCGTTTTGACTTCGCGAATCGTGTTGTAGAGTTTGTTTCCGGTACCAAAGTATGACAAGCTCTTGGAGGTAGTGCCTTCATAAAGCTTCTCCGAGAAAAGTTCACCGATGTTATAGATGGTGCCTTTCTTCTCGGCGTCTGTTTGCTTCATCATCGTCCCGGAATCGTAAGTGGCGCCTTCTTGCTCTTCGATATCATCAGCAACAACCGTGTAAAGCTGAATATCATCTTCATCCGCTTTCACACTATATCCGTAATAGGAACTATTGAGGCCTCTATATGTCGTTTTTTTGGTATAGAAAACGCCATCGCCATTAAAGCCGTTTTCGCCAAAGAACTTGTAAGTGTGTTGTCCTACACCCGTTGTAGCATTGAGTTCAAGCTTCAAGCGTTTATCGGTTGTCGCAAAAATTTGTCCTTTCATTTGATAGACGCTATTATCGTTTTGGAAAGCAGTCTTGAATTCATCACCGACTGGCGAATTTTGAGCTTCGAACGTCATATCTCTCAAATAATCGCCTTCAAGCGCGTCGCTTCCCTTAAGAACGTCTGCGATGGCTTTCGTAAAAGCTTTGATGGAATCGGGATCCTTGTATTTATCTTCGGCAATAGCAGGGATCATTTCTTCGTCGACATCCGCCACTTCAAGAACATCCGCATCGCCAAGGGTCTTGAGTTCGACTTCGATCGTTGAATCGACATTGGGCATAACAAACGAATAAACGCCTTCTTCTTCGGTAACCACGTGACCGGCCGCTTTAACGAGGGCGACATCTTTATCGGCAATGTCTTCCTTAACGGTAAAGTTCACGGTTTCACCACCAAAATACTTTCCGCCTTCTGGGGTATTCGTAATTTCAACATCAACCCCTTCTGGCGCTTCGATAGCAAGAGCGACTCCGGGATCTTCAACTGATGAAGACCCCCCCTCTTTTCCGCATGAGCCTAATCCCATGAGCGCTGCCGCGGAGAGAGCAAAGAGAGCTACATTCTTCTTTTTCATTTTCTTTTTCCTTTCGAATGAATGATTGAGGTTTTTCACCTCGTATAGCAACAAAAATATCAATGCTTTTAAAAACGTCAATTATTTTTTCATCATTTTACAAAGTATTTTTCAAAAAAAGAAAAAATCGTCCTTTAATTAAGATTTTTATTGACATAAAGTTCAATTAACAGCTACATTTTTTCTATTTTCTAATAAGACAATAGGAATGAAAAAACAAAAAAGAAAAATGGCTTCGCAATTTTATCAAGCGAAACCATAATTCTTTTTATAATTTAGTCTTGAAAGGTGTCTGATGTTTTGGTTAATACGAGACCATCGTCGACCCAGTCGCTCACATAGACGCAAAGATCGCCATTAACGTAATAGGTCTTCTCGCCTTTGGTTCTCTTTTCATAGTTTTGGCTAGCTTCGAAAGAGGCTCTAAAGTCATCCATAATAGAGGTCCTAAAGGACTTATCGTAATTGGTCATGTCGATATGGAGTTCGCCATTGGCCCACGCATAAGCGCTCCAATTGCGGTCGTACCCTTCAATAAAGAAATAAGGAAGATCGTCGACGGATAGAGTGTTGCCATCCTTGTCTTTGCACCCTTTGAAATAGGTGTCGAAGACTTCTTTAATCTTCTCGCCACTATAAGAAGAGCTCCAGTTGGTCGGTGTCACAAAAAGAGGTAAGGCTTCCGCATCGCTCTTGATGTCTTCATCGACAATCACCTCGTCGCCATAAGTGAAAGTTGTTTTGCCAATGATTGTCATCGAGACGCCAAAGCTTTGAAGATCGATTGTGTATTCAATGGAAGAAATGCGGTCCGTATTTGCCCCAGCGTCATCTTTCTCTCTACGTATTATGATATCGCTTTCGGGGAAGACGCTTCCATAAGGACCAAGGGGGAGATTAGGGTACAAAACTTCGCACGCTAAGCTATCTTTTGGCTTCAAAACGTTTTCTTTTACGGTGAGAGTGAAGAGTTCTGGAGCAGCATCAAGCGGGAACGGAGCCGCTTCTTTGACGCTCTTTTCCGCCAAAGGGCCGCTCGCCTCTTTGATGCCGTTAGGGTAGAAGGCAAATGGCATCACTCCCGCCTCGCCTTTATCGATATAGCCAGTAACGGAGACTTGTTCCGTCCAATCGTCCCCGTAGTTATTGGACCATTGAGTTGTTTTGGTATATTGAAGAGAAGACGTGTAGACGCTATCTTGCTCCATCCAAGGATGCTCGGCAGCCGCCATTGTAGAAACGCTTTCTTCATTATGGAAAGCGATTTTATCGTAGGAATTCATCGTATCGAAGATCTCTTTGATTTTGGAGGTATTCGCATCGCTTTCGTAAGGCGTTGGCTCGCCTGGCAAAGTAAGGGTGTCTTCGATTTTAATGTTGATATCGAAAAACACACGAGCATAGCCACTCTCCGTTTGAGTCAAGAAGCTATAGCTTTGAGCGTTGATCTCTTTCACTTTGCCAGCGCTCACTTCAAAGGTCATGTTTTGGACGCTTAAACCATAGTACGCCAAAGCGTCCATGCCCATAAGGGAAGCAATGATGGCGTTCTCATTTAAGCCATAGTAATGGAAGCTAGAGGCATTGTTGCTATTCGCTCGAAGATCTTCTTGGCGAATGGTCGTATAGGCAAAGCCAAGGGATTCAAAAGGCTTTTCGCTATCTTCATAGGCAAGCTTGTTTTGGCCGTCGATATAGACATTGTCATAGTTGCCATTCGCATTCTTCCGATAATACGAAGCGGAAGTCGGGCTTTCTTCGACGTAAATGTGTTTGGCATTCTCCGTATAATCAACATGAGTGACGGCTTCGGACAAAGCGCCGCTAGAGGAGCAAACGCTAAAAGTGGTTGTCGCGCTAAGGGATTTCGCGGTGAGGCTAGCAAAGATGCTATCGCTCATCTTTTCGGCAGGCACTTGTCCGTCTTGGCTATTCAAGAAAGTTTCTAGGTCCTTATCTTTAGCCGTTCCAATTTGATCGAAAGTGTTCGAAACGTGGAAAGCATTGCCGCTTCCATCCATAGCGTTCATCGAGATAACAAGGTTATCCTCTCTATCAAAGGAGAAGAGAATCTCCGAAACAAGGTCGGAAGTCGCATAACTATAGTAACCAAGTTGCCCGGCCGCCAAGAAGAAAAGCATATTCTTCGTATCGCTCGTCCAAGTGTTATCGTAAACAATCCCATAGGTCTCACCGTCATCGTATAGAGTGATATCTTCCACCGTGATATCTAAATCCTCCGACGTCAGCAAGGAGAAATAGATATAATCATTAAGATCTGTGGCTGGGGTTTCAAAATCGTCGCTTGATTCTTGCGAAACCATGTTCAAAGCGTACTTCTTCGTCTCGCCATCAAGGGAATAGTTGAATCCCATCAAAATTTCCGGATATTCTTCTTCGAAGCCACGCACCTTCGCGATACCGCTTTGAGAAGAAGAATATTCGATGTATCGGTGATTGTATATTGTGTAATGACCTTCGCTTGTGGTCATACGGAATTCAAGAGAATCCCCAATTTCCATAAGTCTGTCGTAAATCTTCTTTTCGGAGATTGGCGTTACTGGAGTGTCGGAAGATTGGGTATTCGAAGAAACGCTGGAATCCCCTTCGCCTCCGCAACTCGTAAGCGCAAGCAAAGATGCGCCAAATATAAGAACGTTCTTTTTCATTTTTCCTCAGTTTCCTTCCATTGGGTTGGACTTATAGAAATAGATGCCTTGCGTTAAATCACGATTGACAACGACATAAAGTCCGTCTTTTTGATAAGCATCGAATTTGCGATTCGAATAATTGCTATAGATAAAATGGTCGAAGCCTTTCTCGAGGAGGAGAGCCTTGTAATTTTCAAAGATACCATTTACATCGCCGTCGCCATTATAGCCACCCACCCAAACACTGGCGAATTCCGGGTTTTTGCTCGTATAGGCAGACCATTTTTCGTCAAGGATAGGGTCGTAGCAATAAGGGATATCGCTCACGCTGATGGCGGTGCCTTCAAAGAAGGTGTTGAACATCTTGAGGATAGCGCTCTTATTTTTAGAGCGCGATTCGCTCCAAGAGGTTGGGTTGGTAAAACTACCCATCGCATTTAAGCCATCCATAAGTCCCTCAGGCAAGGAAGCCTCTTCCCCATAAGAGAAATCAACATGTCCCGAGCCGGCATCATAGACGCCAAAGACATCGTTACTATAGGAGAAGGCATATTCAAAGGATGCGATGCTTGATCCATCGGCGCTTAGAACATACTTCGCTTTACCGATTTGATCGGGAGTTATATTAGCTCCGGTGTAATAGCCATTGCCGATATATGGCGTCGAATAAGCGAAGAAATCGACCGCATCTTTAGCGATGAGAGCTTTCCTGCCCTCATCGTAACAAAGGGCATTCGGAGAGGTGGTTAATGGAACCCAATGATCCTTGATGGTTTCGTTCATTGGAGCAGATTTTGGCTCGACATATATCGCACCCGCTTCATCATAGCTTGCCTCGAAATAAACGAGGCCATCGGCGGTCGAGAAATACCCATAGCCGGTTTTTGTCACGTTTTTCTTAGAATCGGTCGTTGCCCGTTCGTGATAGACCACTTTGTCATCGTAATAGGAAGTAATGACAGGAACGGCCGAAACGGTGCTGTTATAAGCTTCGGAAGCTACCGTTTTAATGGCGACGCTTCCGTTTGTGATCTTGCTAAGGATATCCGCAATGGCAGGCGTATCCGCATCCGCCGCAAGAGGGGTTGGCGTTCCGATGGCGCGTGGCGTATCCAAAATGGTAGTGTTAAAGACAAAGTGGCCGAAGAGAGTCGTATTGGCATCAAGAGCATAATAGCCGAGCGTTGAAACGAACTTGAAGGAACTGAAACGCCCTTGGCTATCAACACGGGCTTCGATTCTTTGAATGCCGAAATCCGAAGAGCTTAATGGCCCTTGGGTCAATCCTTTATAAAGGGTGTAGTGGTCGGCGCCATAATAGAGGTAGTAGTCTTTCCCTTCGACTTTGCGGAATCCATTCAAGTCCCACCCGGAATTTGGCTGGTAGAAATATTCATAAGGCGTATCCGTGGTGATTCTTTCGGCTGTGTTCGTTCCGCCCAAATATTCTTGGTACGCATAGCCCATCTCGTCTTTGCCGATGATTTCCACGCTTTCTTTGCCAGTAGAGCTCGTCATGACACGTTTCATCTTCGTGTCGGTAAAATCAAAAGCAATTGTTCCAAAATCCCGAACAGGCTCCTTGTTTTGATAGTATTCGAAGGTGTAAGTAGTATCGCAGCTATAACCAGCGTCTTGAAAAAGAAGCTCTTCTGCCTTTTTTGGAGTTTCGGTAGTGGATATACGGCAATCTGGGTTGTTCTCCATGAATTCTTCGAAATCTTTGTTCGAAGAAGTGCCAATATTAGTAATAAGACCGCCAGCGCAATAATGGAGATCCTTCTCTAGCGAAATGGGATTAAGGAAATCGCTTTTGGTAGTATCGGCCGGATAAAGGTCAGTATTCGCACCATCTAAATCCACGTCATCTTCATCTTTGCTATAAAGATAGAACCCAAGGTTTTCTTCGTTATCGTAAAAGAAATCCACTTGCTTATAGGAAACACTCGTAAAGTATCTGGAATAGCTTGTAACATAGCCTAGCATCGCTAAAAGATACTCGTTGGTGGAAACGTACACGTCTTTGCGGCCCGCTTTCTTACGAATGGCGCTCTTCGGGATGAGGCCTTCTTGTCCTTTGAAATCATTAAATAAACGGAAATAATCGAAGGAACGGAGATTGTCTTCAATGCCTGTCACAGCACCGGATAAAGAATTTCTCGTCGCATAGGCGCTTCCGAGTTCCAAGACATAGTTCCCATTCGCATCCTTTTTATCGATAGGAACAGTATAAACACCCTTGGTTCCCGTAGGAGCGTTGTCCAAGAGAACATAGCCCATCAAATCGGGATTGTTGAGAATGTATTTCTCCGTATAAACGTCGGTATAATCCATTTTTCCTTTCTCATTCAGAGAGGAGAAAGAGTAGTTCATCGAGGCGCTGATCCGACCGAGTCTATTGTAAATGCCCAAGGCACTAAAAGATTCGTCAGGAGTTGAAGAATCGGAGGAAGAAGAAGCGCTACTAGACGAGTCACTTTGTGGGCTATTCGATCCATCAATCCCGCCGCACCCCGTCAAAAGGAACGGCAGGGCGAGTGTCAGCAACAACATTTTCTTTTTCATTGTGTAAAACCTCTTAAAGTTTCTTAAAACACGATGATAATAGGGGTTTATATAATGTCAATTAGAGTTTTCTCAATTTGAAATGTTTCTAAAAAAAGAAAAAAGAAAAGCCAATTGCGAATAAAATACCTCACAAAGCATTTCATTAGAGCTCTGATGTCCATGTTGTTTTAGAGCTTCGGTGGAAGAGGATTGATACAAAGAATAAAAAGGGAGAAACGTTTCTTTTAGGAACTCATCAAAAGATAAAAGCAAATAACGAAAACGTTTTATCCCAATCGAGAATATAATTTAAGAGAAGAATAGTTCCGAGTTTACCGAAAGGAGAAAATCATGTTAAAAGGTATCGCAAAGGTTATTTCACCAGAACTGCTTAAAATCTTGTCCGAGATGGGACATGGGGATGAGATTGTTATCGCTGACGCAAACTTCCCAAGCGCTTCGATGGGAAAAAGAGTCATTCGTGCCGATGGTATTGGAGGAGTGGAAATGCTAGATGCCGTTTTATCGCTCTTGCCTTTAGATACCTATAGCGATCCGAACCTCGTCCTCATGCAACTTATGGCGCGGGACGAAGGAAAGGTCAACCCAGTTATTTGGAAAGAATACGAACGAATTGCCAACAAAAACGATAAAAACGTCAAAATTGGGAATATCGATCGCTTCGCCTTCTACGAAAGGGCGAAGAAAGCCTATGCCGTTATCGCAACGGGTGAAAAAGCCATCTACGCCAATGTCCTCCTTGTGAAGGGCGTCATCGAATAAAGATCAAAAATCAAAAAAAGATTGCAAAGCCCCATTCTTTATAGTTTTCAAAGATGCTTTCTTGCTTGAAGATAGGGAGAGCGGTTAAATAAAACTATGTTTCACTTTGTTTTTTCTGGACTCGATTTCGCTCATAAACTCGATGAAAAAGAGAAACCAACAGAAAACTACGAAAAACACCTTCACTACTTCTACGAAATCGTTTATTTCGTGCATGGAAAAGTGAACTATCACGTCGAGGGGGAATCGAAGAAGCTAACGAATGGCGACCTCGTTTTTATAGGAGCGGGGCGAAATCACTTCGCCGAAGTAAACCTAAAAGAAAGCTATGATCGTTACGTCCTTAAGTTTGATAGCGCTCTATTGCCGCCCTATCTTCAAAAACGAATCAAAGAGATTCGTACTTTTCATAACCTCTCTCCCATCATCGCAGGGATCTTTAGCAACCTCGATCTCTATATCGAAAACCATTCGCAAGAGGAATCCTACATCCTTTTTGAAAGCGAACTCCAAAAACTCCTTGTTTTCTTGCTTTGCGACAAAAAGGAAATCGCAAGCGAATATGACGAGAGCATTGCCCAAATAATCGATTGGATCGATTTGCATATAGAAGAGCCGATATCCTTAAAAAGAATCGCCGCTACTTTCCATTATTCTTCTTCGCAAATATGTAATGCCTTCAAGAAAAACGTCAAAATGCCACTTATGCGAATGGTAAAGGCAAAAAAGCTCATTGCCGCTAGAAACGCCATCGAAAGAGGCGAAAAAAAGAACGAGGTCGCTTTACGCTACTCGTTCGAAAACTACTCTACTTTCTATCGTCTCTACGTGAAGACTTTCCACGAATCGCCAAGCGGGAAGAGGAAAGACTAACGTTGGACGCGACCAGAGCCATCCCCTGCCATAAGCGTTTCCACTTCCTTCGTGCTCACATGGTTAAAGTCACCTGGGATGGTATGCTTTAAGGCGCTAGCAGCAACGGCAAATTCGATTGCCTTTTGAGGATCTTTATAGCTTAGTAGGCCATGAATGATCCCCGCTGCAAAAGAGTCACCAGCCCCAACTCGGTCGACGATGCGAATGGAGTATTTCTTCGAAAGATAGAAATTTTTGCCATCATAGAGGAGGCCGCTCCAATTGTTGTCGCTTGCGCTAATGGATTCGCGAAGGGAAGTGGCAATATACTTAAAGCCGAATTTTTCTTTCATTTGTTTAAAGACGCTTTCATAACCACCGATATTGAGAACGCCCTTCGTGACATCGCTATCTTCGGCTTTGAATCCAAGGCACTTCTCGGCATCTTCTTCGTTCCCGATGCAAACATCGACGTACTTCATAAGCTTGCTCATAACTGCAACAGCCTTCTCGCTTGTCCAAAGTTTCTTTCGGAAATTAAGATCGCAAGAAATCATGCATCCATGTTTTTTGGCGGATATGCAAGCAAGCTCTACAAGATGTGCAACCTTCTCATTTAAAGCGGGCGTAATGCCTGTGAAATGAAACCAATCCTTCCCTTCGAAAATGCCATCAAAGTCAAAATCATCCTCGTTGGCTTCATAAATCGAAGAGTATTTGCGGTCATAGATAACCGTCGAAGGGCGCATCGAAGCCCCAGTCTCCAAATAATAAATGCCGAGCCTTTCTCCACCGCGAGAAATGCGGCTTGTATCCACGCCATACTTTCTTAAAGCATTGAGAGCCGCATCGCCCAAAAGGTTATCGGGGAGTTTTGTCACGAAAGAAACATCATGGCCATAATTAGCCAAGCTCACTGCGACATTAGCTTCCCCACCGCCATAATGAACATCAAAACTTTGGGATTGAACGATCCTTGAGTTGAAAGGGGAAGAAAGGCGAAGCATGATTTCGCCAAACGTTACGATTTTTGCCATTTACATATTCTCCTTCACGATTTTACGTGCAGCCAAACAATTCGACACAATATCCTCAGGGGTTCCTTTCGTGAGGAAAGATCCCCCTATTGCAAAGATTTTTGGATTTTTTACGAATTCGGAGAGATTCGTTAAGTCCACGCCGCCCGTAGGCATAAAAGAAACCGCCGGGAAGGCAGCGCCCATCGCCTTAATGGCTTTTAACCCTCCGAAAACGCCAGCAGGGAAGAACTTAAGGTTTGTTAGCCCAAGAGAAAGAGCTTCCATGATTTCCGTTGGCGTCACAACGCCAGGAACATAAGGAACGTCTTTTTCTTCGCAAACTTCAAATACTTCTTTGGAGAGCCCGGGAGACACGATAAATTTGGCACCCGCTTCAATGGCTTCATAAGCTTGCTTTTTGTTAATGACGGTTCCCGCGCCAATAAGCGCCTTAGGGTATTCCTTTGTTAGAAGCGAGATGGCGTCTTTTGCCACAGCCGTTCGAAAAGTCACTTCGGCCACAGGGACGTCTCCTTCTATTAAAGCCGCCATCAATGGTTTTGCTTCTTCGAGCTTGTTGATAACGACGACCGGCACCACTTTGATTCGTTTGATTTCGTCTAGAATTCTGTTGTTCATTTCTTTACCTCATTCATTCACAAAAATATGTTTCGGCATTCTTAAAGCAAATGCCTTTTATGACTTCCGAAAGACTCTCTTTATCATATGGGATTTGGCCATTCTCAATGAGTTCTCCAAGGTAATTGCATAAGACGCGACGGAAATATTCGTGTCGAGCGTAGCTTAAAAAGCTTCTTGAGTCTGTCACCATGCCAACAAAGGTAGATAGAAGGCCAACATTCGAAAGAACACTTAGTTGTTTTTCCATTCCTTCCTTGTTGTCATTGAACCACCAAGCAGCTCCAAGTTGCATCTTGCCTCTCGTTTTGCCATCTTGGAAGCAATACGCGAGAGCGGCCAATGCCATCCAATCGCCCGAATCCAAGGAATAGAGAATCGTCTTGGGGAGGGCGTCTTCCATATCGAGAATGGAAAGCATCTTCGAAAGATAGGGAATGATCTCACCGTTATTGATGGCATCGAAACCCGTATCGGGACCAAGAAGACGAAACATCCGCTCGTTATTGTTTCTAGACGCCTTCAAGTGAAGTTGCATCGCAAAATTATATTTTTTATACAAGCGTGCTAAATCAAGAATCAAATTGCTTTTGAAATTGAGCCTTTCTTTAAGCTCTAATTCTTTATTTTGCACGGCTTTTGCAAAGATTTTTTCTTTTTCTTCAGCCGAAAGAGGCGAAAAATAAAGTTCTTCAATGGAATGGTCGGAAATAAAAGATCCGTTCTCCTTGAAGAAAGCCAAACGATTCTCTAGCGCTTGTAGCAAAGAAGGATAGGAATCGATGGAAACATTCGCTTTAGCGCCTAGTTCCTTGAGATAGAGAGAATATTCTTTTGAAGAGGAAATATTGGTTGCCTTATCGGGCCTAAAAGTCGGAGCGACTCTGATTTTATTCGTCTTGTCCTCCTTCAAAGCGTGATGATACCTTAGATCCTCCGAAGGGTCGTTGGTCGTAGCAAGAGCCACCACATTCGATTGCTTAAGCAAGGTGCGAACGCTAAGAGAGGGTAGTTTGGAATTAAGAAGATCGTAGAGTTCCCTATCGGCATACTCGAGAGGATTTTCTATGCCAAAATAACGTTTTAATTCCAAGAGAGACCACTCATAAAGAGGGTTCCCAACAGCAAAACGAAGCGTCTTCATCCACATAAGGAATTTCTCTTTCGGAGATTTATCGCCAGTGATGTAATCCTCGCTTACGCCATTGGCTCTCATTAAACGCCACTTATAATGGTCGCCATGCTTATTCTCATCGATAAGCCAAAAAGAAGTGATGGAGTCAAATTTCTTATCCTCGAAAATCTCTTTGGCATCCAAATGATTATGGAAATCGAAGATAGGACACTTCTCAGCATAATTGTGATAGAGATTCTTTGCGTATTCGTTTGTTAGCAAAAAATCATCATCCATGTATTTCATTAGCTAACTCTCCTTTCATAGAATTCTCTTCCTATAAAAGTGTAAAAAGACGTCGCTACATAACAATTGTAATTTTTCGTTAAAAGCATTGCATATTTTTTAAGTACCAAAGAATGAAGCGCCTTTGCTGTGGAAAACCTCTTTTAAAGGAGAACAAATGCGGATGGCACGAAAACTGCGTCAAACGATTTTTTGGAACTTCTTCATTCTCAGATATCGAAATCGGCGCAAAAGAACTCAAGACCATCGCCTCCGAAAGTGTTTGAAAAGGGTTCGCGATACCTGGCGTTCAAAAAAACTATCCTTGCATTTAAGTCGGGAACGCCATCACTCGGAGCTTACCTTAATCGACTACCCAATTGGTTACATCTTAAAACCGCGGGTGAAAGATTTCTCACATTTGTCAGAGCGTGAACAGCTCGTCATGTCGATGGCGGACATGACTGGAATCCAAACAGTGCCTCGCGCCTTAATCAAAAAAGGAAATACATACGCCAATATCGCCAAGAGAATTAATCGCATCATCAAAGGTAACGACGTTCAAAAAATATTCATGGAAGATTTTTGCCAGCTGGATATGCGATTAACGGCCGATAAATACAAAGGCTCCTATGAACGATGCGCAAAAATCATAAAAAGATATTCTTCTCAAGCGAGCCTAGATATTTCAGAGCTATTCCATCGATTTGTTTTTGTTTTTGTGATTGGAAATTCGAATATGCATCTAAAGAATTTCTCTCTCGTTGAGAGCGAAAAAGGCTACGTTCTATCAAAAGCATATGACCTTCTCCCTGTAAATCTTCTTATGCCTTCTGACAAGGAAGAATTTGCTTCAACGATGAATGGCAAAAAGACGCATATTCGTAAGAAAGACTTCTTAGCCTTTGCCAAGGAATTTGACATTCCAATAGCGGCGACACAAAAAATGATCTCTAATATGCTCTCTCGAAAGGAAGAATACATCGATATGATTAAAGATTCCTTTCTTCCTTTAGACGAAAAGAAGAGATTCATCGAGCTTCTTAACGTTCGTTTGAGGGTATTGGAATAGGTTTCTCTTAATTTGCAATATATTAGGCGATTTTTTGCAATATTTTTTCTTAACTCCAAAGACTATATTTAGAAAGAAGGAAATGGAGGCAAGAATGAAACTCTCTTTTAGATGGTATGGCGAAAACGATTCCATCAGTTTGAATAAAATTCGCCAAATCCCAAATATGTACTCTATCGTCACAGCGCCTTATGACGTTAAAGCAGGCTCCGTTTGGAGGCTTTCTTCTTTGGAAAGACTCAAAAAAGACGCTGAGGAAATGAACCTAAAAATGGAAGTCATTGAATCCATTCCGGTCGTCGAAGAAATCAAATATGGCGCGCAAAACCGCGATGAATTCATCGATAACTACATTGAGAATATCCGCTTATGCGCTAAGGTTGGCGTTCAATGCGTCTGCTATAACTTCATGCCCGTCTTCGATTGGCTACGCACCAACATGCACCATCAAAACAAAGATGGCAGCAATTCCTTAAGCTATTCTTACGAGGACTTCAAAAAAGTCGACCCTAATCACCTTCATCTTCCTGGTTGGGATGAATCCTATTCGCAAGAAGAGCTGGGGAAGCTTTTGACTATTTATAAAAAAATATCCCATAAGGAGCTATTCGATAATCTCGTCTATTTCCTAAGGAGAATCACGCCCGTCTGCGAGGAAGTCGGCATCAATATGGCGATACATCCAGACGATCCCCCATGGGACGTTTTCGGGTTGCCTCGCATCATATCGAGCGAAGAAGACCTTGATCGTTTGTTTGATGCGGTTCCTTCGAAACGAAACGGCCTCACCTTCTGTACTGGCTCTTTGGGGGCCTCTAAGAAAAACGATCTTGTGAAAATGGCAGCAAAATATGCCAAAGAAGGAAGAATCTATTTCGCTCACTTAAGAAATATTCTTTATACCGATAACAATGATTCCTTTGTTGAAGTCGGACATAATAGCTTCGAAGGAAGCTTAGATATGGCGAAAATCGTTTGGGCGCTTGTTGATAATGGCTTTGATGGCTATGTTCGGCCCGACCATGGACGCAATATCTGGGGCGAAGAGGGGAAACCTGGCTATGGGCTTTATGATCGCGCCTTAGGAGCGACCTACATCAATGGTCTTTTTGAAATGGCGGATTTAAGGAAAAAAGAAGAGAGGAAATAAAAATGAAATTGCCTTTTGATATCAATTTCGAAGGAAAAGTCGTTGCGATTACAGGCGCCGCTGGCGTTATCTGTTCAGAATTGAGCAAAGCATTCGCTTGCGCGAAAGCCAAAGTCGCGATTCTTGACTTAGACCTAGAAAAAGCGAGCAAAGTCGCTGAAGAAATAAAAAAAGACGGAGGAATTGCTGAAGCTTTTCAAATAAATTGTCTTAAGAAAGAAGAAATTGTAGCTTGTCATAAGGCTGTTAACGACGCTTTTGGCAAAGTTGATATCCTCGTTAATGGCGCCGGTGGCAACAACCCCAAGGCGAGCACCGACGATGAGTTCTTCGACACTACGAAAGAAGGATTGAAAACGTTCTTCGATCTCGACCCAAGCGGTATTGAATTCGTCTTCAACCTCAATTTCTTGGCGACTCTTTTAGTCACGCAGGAATTCGCTAAGGATATGGTGAACCGCAAAGGATGTTCCATTTTGAATATCTCCAGCATGAACGCCTTCACTCCTTTAACGAAAATCCCTGCTTATAGCGGAGCCAAAGCCAGCGTCTCGAACTTCACCAAATGGCTCGCTGTGTATTTTTCGAAGATTGGCATTCGCGTCAATGCGATTGCGCCAGGCTTCTTTAGCACCACCCAAAACAAAACTCTCCTTTGGAACAAAGATGGAACCCCCACTGCTCGGACACATAAAATCCTCAATAACACACCGATGGACCGCTTTGGCGAAGTGAGCGAGCTCGTAGGCGCAACTCTCTTCTTATCGAGCGAAGAGGCTGCTTCTTTTATCACAGGCGTGGTTTTGCCAATTGATGGAGGTTTCTCAAGCTACTCCGGCGTCTAATTTAACAAACTTTCCAGCGATTTCTAGCAGACCATCTTTCTTCTAAAAGACATTCTGGTATAGCCTCAAGAAAGCAAAGGAACGGAGTTTTTTGTTAAAAGCGTGAAATAGTTTTTTTCAAAACGGTATTTTGGAATCCATAAGTGTTTTGCGATGGATTTTCAAAAATTCCGTTTTTTTCTTTCATTCTTTTCGAAAAACAATAAAAGAGCGCGCCCCTTTCATGGAGACGCGCTCTGAAGCATCGCTTTGAAAACGGATCAGATCCGGTATGTGAGCAAGTTCGTCAAAAGGAAGAAGCGGCCATTCGATATGTTGCCAAGATGGAAGACGAGAGACTCGGTGCCGCCCAATTGCCCATCCGTGAGCTTAAAGGAATACTCTTGGCCCTCGTTGACGTTATGGACGAGCAGGCCGTTGACCGGATCGACGGAGATTTCCCAGTTGAACCAGGTCTCCGCCATCCTTTCGCGAGTGAGAGTCGCCGCGTTGTTATCCGGCTTCGCCCAATTCTTCCCAAGCGTCTTGGCCTCCCCTTTATCGACAAAGGAGATCGGCTCGTTCCCATTCCAGGCGCCGAGGGTGAAGGAAACGCCCTTTTGCGAAGCGAAAAGGCTCTTGAAGTCGATTGGGTCGAGGCTGAGGACGGCGGGTCCTTTGTCATCCCCAAGAAGGCCGACGCCCATTTCGTCGAAACAGATGGAAGTCTTCCATTGGCCATAAGGCGCTTTGCTAGAAAGGGAGGCAGATTCGCCTTGCGTCATCGCCGTGGCTCCCGCCACCGAGAATCCGGTTTTGCCAGAAACGTTCTTGAACGTTCCTTCGCCAGCGAAGACATAAGGGCGGCCGAACCAATAATGGCGGGTGTAGTCGGTTTCGTTGCCCGCGAATTCAAGGCCTTCTTCCCCATTCGCCTGCTTCTCAGAGATGAGGACGCTGCCGGACTTGGTGTGAGCATCATAAATGAGCGGCGTGTCGTAGGTCACGTCTTCGAAGCCCATCGCGACTTTCCCATCGCGATTGAGCGAGAATACGAGCCTGCTCCTCGTGAGAGATTGGATTTGGCTGATCTTGTCCGACGTAGAATTGTTCGTGATCTTGGTAGACGTTTCACCGTTTACGTAGAAAAGCTGATTGTCTTTTTGCCAGCAGCCGACCTCCATCACCACTTCGGAATGGGTTTTCAGAAGCCCCTTGAAATCGATGGCGGGAAGCGTGACTCGGGCGTCTCCGGCGTTCCTCATCCACATCACGCCGTCATCGTCCGTCTTTCCGAAATCGGCGATGTATTGGGCCTTTAAGTCGGCATCCACGGCGCCATTCACCCAAGCGAACTGGCTGGCTGCGGCGCTGATGGTTTGGATGGTCGAGGACTTGCCTTCGGTCTCCGTCGTTGCGACGAAGTTTTCTTTTTTCCACGCGTCGCTCACGTAAGCCGTCTTGGAGTTGCCGTAAACCCACTTAGCGATGAGGGTTACATTGCCCTCGAGAGGCTTCGAGAAATCGAACTTCTCGTTGTCGAGATACCACCCATCGAAGGCGTAGGAGTCGTAATATTCATCCGCTTCCCTGGTCGGTGCGGTCGGTTCGCTAGCGGTTTCTCCGCCATTAACAGTAACCGGCGATATGGCACTTCCACCACAAGAATCGAACGAGAGGGTGTATTTGGCACGTTCTGTCTCGATAAGAAGCTCGAGCGATCCTTCGCCATTCTTAAAGGTGTAATAGCCCTCGGCATCCGCTTCGAGGACTTTCGTTCCGATTTTGACGGATTTGACGCTGTAATACTTAACTGGCGTAATCTTGAACTTAAGTTCTTTGGAATAAGGAAGTTTAGCAAAATTGAGGCCTTCCTCTTTCCATAGGACGCTATAAGTAGAACCGGTTGGGATAGAAAGGGAATAAGTGTCTTCCTCCACCACAACCGAAACCTCAACATTCGAAGTGATGTTCGAAATCGTATAGACCCCCTCGACAGGCGTCAAGACGTCTACGCCAATAGCCACGCTCTTAAGAGTGGCATGCTCGTTTGCGGCGATTGTAAACTTGAAATCATCGCCATAAGCAACTTTGCCAGCGTCATAACCCTTCAACGCGTTCCACGAGAAATTCTCGCCAGTAAACGTCACAGCATACGTTTTAATCTCGGTGACGACGTTAATAGTCTTATTTTCGGTGACATTCGAAATCGTGTAGACGCCTTCTTCATCTGGAGTCAGGACGTTTCCATCGGCTAAAGCGACAGATTTAATGAAATAGCGAGTATCCGGCGTCAATTTGAATTTGAAATCGGAACCATAAGGGACCTTCGTGGCGTCAAAGCCTTCAAGCGCATTCATTACGAAATTATTTCCATTAAAGGCAATAGCGAAGGAATCGATTTCGGTATTCACGCTTATCGAGACGTTTTCTTTAACGTTGGAAATCGTGTAGACGCCTTCCTCTTGAGCCACTAAAGGCTCGCCCTTATAGAGAACGTCTTTGATGTTGAAATGCTCATCGGCAGTCAGTTTGAATTTGAAATCGGAGCCATAAAGGACCTTCGTGGCGTCAAAGCCTTCGAGCGCTTTCCACGAAAAATTCTTACCAACCAGGGAAATGCGGTAAGTCGCTACCTCCGCTTGGACGGATAGGACGATGTTCTTTGTCACATTCTCAAGGACATAGACGCCTTCTTCATCGGGCAAAAGGGAATAGCTCTCTCCGGCAATAGCAACCGAGGAAATTCGATATCCCTCCTTAGCGATTACGCGGAATTTAAATTCCTTGCCTTCTACGACGTGAAGAGGGTCATAGCCTTCGAGAGCCGTGATGGTGAAATTGTCATTGCTTTCGAAAGTGATTTTGAAGCTCGCTTTCTCCTCGCTAGTCGTGCTTGAGTCCAAGGACTTCGAAATTCCGCTTTCGGAATTGCAGCCAGCCATTCCAAATAGCGAAGTCGCCGCTAACAAGAAGATGAGACTGCTTCTCTTTTTCTTTTTGCTCATACATTTCTCCTTTATATGTATTTATGTCGCCTTTTGGCGATTATTTTCTTCATCGCTTATTCTTTAGATGATTTTTCGTCCATCCAAACGGCCAAGAAAGCGTCTTTATCATCCATGTTCTTGGCGGCTGAGGCGTAGTCGCAAAGCTTTAAGCCGTTTGCGAATTCAATAGTCTCATTGTTTTGGAAAAAAGAATTGTCCACAAGCTTCCACTTTTCCCCTTGCGAAGGAAGTGGATAAAGATTCCCAAACCGTTTATCAAAAGCAAGGACGATAGGACCGCGCTTATAGGCGACTTTCCCTTCAAGCTCGAGGCGAGAAAGAGAAAGCGAAAGCGAAATGCTCATAACATCCTTTCCCCAAATGCGATCGATATGGATATAACCATCTTGCGCGGGTTCCATCTTTAATGGTTCGCCATTTATCTTCAATTTGATGGTGCTCCAATTGGGCACTCTCAAAAGAAGTTCAAAACGCTCGTTATTGCCATCGATGCGAAGTTTCGTAGACCCTTTTTTATAGAGGTTGGCAATGAGCGAAAAAGAAATCTTTTTGCCCTTCACGAAATCTTTTGCGTGAAAAGAATTATAAAGATTGAGAACATAGCCGCCATCTTTTTTGAGGAAAGAAAAGGCGCTCACAAGTCCCAATCCATAGCCCCCATTGGCGGCACAGCATCCATAGCTTTTATTGTTTTGTAATCGCATATAGCCACCAACGAGCCTCGCTCTCCTTTGATGCACCAAAGGGGAATAGCTATCGAAGCAATAAGACTCGTGTGGAGGCGTGTCATAGCCGTCTAAACGCCAAACACGACCTTCCGCTAGATCCATTTTTTGGTTTTCGTCGTTAGTCGCTCCAAAAAGGGCGTTATAGCTCATGGTCTCTAGCAAAGAAGCATAGTAGCCGTTCCCGCTAAAGCGAAGCATGTCAAAGCAAAGGCTCATAAATTGCACAGTAACGCAAGTTTCTAGGCCCGGTTTAGAAGACGGATTCACTTGTTTGAGAGAGCTATTGTTAAAAAACTCCGATTCCGTGCCAATGCCGCCGACGATTGTGAAATCGCTTTCGGCGACCTTATGAACAAAAGAAGCGACCGCATCGATATATCTTTGCTCTTTCTTAGCCACTCCATAATAAAGCAAGCCCTGAAAGCAAGCGATCATCTCGTAAGCCTTCTTCGACTTCCACATATACGGATAGGAGCCTTCTTTCAAGGCATTCGACACAAGGTCTTCCCCTTTCGAAAGGCCACTCGAAACGATATAGGTGGCAAAATCGAGATATTTCTTGATCCCCGTGAGGTTATAAAGAGCGACATAAACGCCAAGAATCGAAGCGCTGTTAAGGGAGCCATAGATGCTAGAAGTATCAAGAATATCTTTCTTCCCTCTTCCCTTTCCAATAGCCTTCATAATCTCGGAAGCTTGCTTCTTTAAGCGAGAGAGGACTTTCCTTTTCTTCCCTTCGTATTTGGAAATCGAAAGGTAACTTAGGAAGCCGATCATCGCGTATTTCCGGGACCACATATCCCAGCCGGTGAAACGCTCCTCTTTGATGTAAGAAGACAAAGTGCCGTCAGGCTCGACATAAGAAAGCATCTCCATCACCGAATCCTCGATGATTTTATAGAGCTTGGCATTATTAGACGCTTTATAGCATTCGCAAGCGCCACGAACGAATTTTCCCCAGAATTCCCCTCTCCAAGAACCGCTTTTATCGCTATGGATGGCGAATTGGGACGCAAAAAGATGATATTTGTCTTTATCGAGGTAATCTTTCTCGATAATCATGTCGATAAGGGAACGTGGATATCCCCCTATCGATAGTTGTCCGGCGTCAAAGGTGTTAAAAAGCATGGAATCATTCCTATACGTTCCAACTTCCGATTTTGTTCACACCAGCCTTGCGAAGGTCTTCAACCGTATTATAACGTCTGATGCCACCATCGTTCATCGTGGGTTGAGAGTAATAAACCCAAGCAAGATGGGCATCTTTGTCGTCTTTGAAGTACCAACTCGCCACATTCTCGCCAAAGAGAGCAATCTTCGGATTGTCTTTCTTTGAATTGAGGACGCAATACATGACTTGGCTTGCCACACCACCATTCGAGAAAGTTCCAAGATAGCCGGTGTCATTATTGGCATAGGTCGCCAAAAGCTTCCCTCCGATTTTGCCACTCGCGATCGGCATAAAGACATTCGTCACCACCCGAACGTTACGGAAATCGCCATAATAGGAGCCATAAGGGCCAGCGCTTATGGTGTTATCCGTTCTAAAGAGAGCACCTTTCTCCTCGGCGGCAGAAGTCACTTCGGTGAAGCTCTCATCAAGGGTCAAATTCACATAGATGTCATTGAGTTTAAGATTGTTGAATCGGATCTCAAATAGGGCGTGAGAATCTTCATAGAAATTGGTCGTGGTGATATAAAGATTCGAAAGGCTCGCCTCCCAGCCTTTGACGTTATTGGTCCAGTTATTTCGTGCGATGCCACTGCAATGGTAGCCTTTATTGGTGGGGCGCACGAAGGTAAAATCGAAATGAGTGTTTTTGATGACGCATTGTTCGCCAAGACCGCCAAAGATTCCTTGTTGGCCAACTTTCACTTTGAGCGTATGCCCTTGACCATCGAAAGTGCCTTTGAAGTAGCGGCTCTTCGCGTCCCCGAGTTGATAATACGAGTCGCCTTGCCCAGTCATATCGATAACCGTGTCAATGTCGCTATCGAGGATGTAATAGCCATCCACGATTCGGCCTATAGAAAGTTGCAAGGTCGATTTGAAGTTCGAAGCGTCCAAGACTCTTGTGTAGATGAAAGGATTCTCGAAATAAAAGCCACCGCGATTGGTAAGAATCGTCAAAGGCTCGGAAGCATCGCCTTTCGCCTCAAGGCCTTTGATAAGACCGGCGGGTGTGAATTCTAGTTCCCTATCCCCTTGCTTAACGTAGCTAATGGAAGCGTCTTCCCCGAAATAGGTATCAAGTGGGAAAGGCGACTCGGAAGAGAAACGGATCTCTTCCTCATAAGTGGCCAAAGGACAAGTGATTTCCGCGGTGATGAAAGTCGTAAAAACATTTCCTTCGGCATCCGTATATTGACCATAAATACGAGTCGATCCGTTTTTCTTGGCAATAATCTCGCCATCTTCCGAAATGGAAACGAATTCATTTTCGGAAACAATGATTTCCGCATCTTTCGTCACGCCATCATCATCGACTTTAAAGGCAATTTTGGCCTTACTCGTATAAGAAATTCCTTGCCAAGCGGGTATGACAGAAAGATGAAGTTCATTGGAGACTGAGGCAGTGCCATTAACCATGACCTCGCAATACATCGAAACGTTGCGAGAAACCTTCACTCGAATAGTCTTCTCCATTAACGAGTTGTCGAAGCCATTCCAACGTCCCCGCACTTTGAAACTCGTATTCCCTTCTTTAAGGGCAACGATGTTATTCCCATCAAGGGAAAGGATGCCATCGGAAGCCAAAGACACCGAAAGTGGACAAGAATAAAGCTTATCGTTATAAGAAACCGATCCTTTGAGAGCAAAACTCGCTCCGTTTGCTAAATATATGCCGTCATCGATGATATTCTCCAAGACCAAGCTCGGAAGGATATCCCCAAAAGATACATTCACCGAGCATGTGGCCTTGCTTGTACCGTTTTTAGCAGTGATAATGGCATCCCCTTTGCCAACCGCCGTGACTTTTCCCTCAGAAACGATAGCCACGCTTTCATCGGAGCTTTCCCAACTCGTTTGGTTAAGACTCGAGCCCCCTTTCGCGATAAGCGTAACGCTATCCCCGAAAAGAAGTTCCAAAGAAGTCTCGCTAAGACTCATCTCCGTGGTTATAGAAGAATTGGAACCATCATTTGGATTGCCACCATCGCAAGAAGCAATTCCAAACAAGGAAATAGAAAGCAAAGAAACGGCTAATAAAGTCTTTGTTTTTTTCATAATTACACCCCCAAGCTGTCCAAATAGGAATTGATAGAAACGAATTCCTTGATGTCTTTGATGCTGTTATCAAGGCAGATTTCCTTGAATTTGCGCTTGATATTGACGTATTCGTTTGCAGTGAATTTGTCTTCATAGCAGCCGATCGCGACTTTTGCAGGGACAAGCCATTCGATATCAATGTAGTTCTTTAAGCGCTTATACTTAGCGGCATCGCTATTTTGATAGATGGCAATCGCATCGTAGGCTTTATCGCAGAGCTCAAAGAGCTCATCGATAAGGCCAAAGCCCCAATATTTCTTGTTGGTCGAAATGTCGGCTTGCATGGAGCCACCATTGCCGATACCGTTTTTTTCAATGATTTTGGCAAACCAAAGACGAAGTTTGAGGAACATCTCCTTCATAGCAGGCGCAGCATCCTCATAAACGGTCTCAATATAGTCATCGATAAGCTCATTCATATCGAGAGAGGCATTCCATGACTTCTTGCAAAGCACGTAATTGGCAAGGCCTCCGAAACCAGGATCCGCACCTCTTTGGTCGTTTTTAACCTGTTCGAAGGATAGAGAATAGTGATACTTGGTCAAATACTCATGGTAGTCTTCGTAAAAGTTATAGATATCGTAGAAAGTGATGTAGTCGTTAAAGAAACCGCCATAGCTCCAAGCCCAAGTGCCAGGATAGAAATTGCCCCAGGCCTTCAGAAGCTGACGCGTTTCGTCATTCGGGCTTGAATAGAAGGAACGGCCATAATCAAAACTCATCGAAGCGACATAAGGCATGAGTTTCACGCCTTCATCGGGGATGATGTCTGGATTATAGTCGAAGGTTCCGTCCTTATTCCCCTTAAATGGCGGCGTGAGAGCGGCTTGATAGGCAAAGAACCCATAAGTGAGGTCCCGCTTGTAAGCGGCATTTTCAGGTAACTCCATCCATGCGTTGACGGCTTTTCCAACGCGCTTCATAAAGAGAATGACGGTCGAAACGATGGCGTTATTATGAGACTCTTTCACTTTGGCGCAAGCTTCGCAACCGCAAAGGTCAGGAACGTCCATCATGCCCAAGAACGCCGTGTTGTATTTCGGATATTGAGCAGTCGGGAACCAAGTCAAAGAATTCTCGATTTTCTTGGCGGCGTAGCCAACCATCTTTTCGAGTTCCTCTTCATCTCCATGAGCGGTAAAGCAAAGCTGATCGCCCGACGTCGAATAAAATTTAGGGTGATATGTTTCTGGGTGATTCTCCTTATCCAGAAAGACACTCTTCGGGAAATAATGGAAGCTATTATGATTTCTATTGAAAGAGCCTGTTGGCGCCGTATCGTTCTCGTAAATAGGAAGAATGAGCTCGGAAACGTCATCCATGACTCTCATTCGCCAACCAAACATCTGGTTCTGCGAAGCGGTCGGATTCAAAAGCCCTCTCTTTTGGCGAAACGAAAGGTCCGGAATATCAACCACATCATAATCGTAAAGCGGAAGGTCCTTCACGTTCTTGTCGAGAGTGTAACGGTCTTCGTAATAGGTTTCGAAATCAAAGGTAATATGAAGGAAATCATAAACCCCATAGAGCGTGCCGTAGTTTGTCTCTCCAAAGATGAAAATCGATTTTCCTTTGGTAAGAATCCTTACGCCATCGCGGCCATAATCGGCGTAATTCGTCTCCTCGCCCAAAGAGGCGCTTTCCCAATAATCGTTTTTCCCCAAAGAAATATAGGTATCCGTATCTTTATAGGTTAGATCGGTATCGTAAACGACAGGAAGATCGATATTCGTAGCTTCTTTGAAAAGAGAAGTAAGCTCAGCACGAGCATAGGTGAGTTGCTCGTCGCTTTCGCTTGAAAGAACAATCTTATAGCTCGTTCTTCCTCCTTGAATCAAAGGATTGGAGGTCGGAGTCGCATCGAATCGGTGCTTCTCGTTTAAAACTTCGCTTCCGCTATCATGGCTACTAGAATCGCTAGACGTTTCGGAAGCGGCTTGGCAACCGCTTAGAAGCATGAGGCCAGTCGATGCCAAACCGAAGAGTAATTTTGCATTGCGTTTCTTTTTCATTGTTCTTCCCTCCTATTCAACAATGAGGGCATATTCGCCATAGGCGACATTGCCTTCCTCATCTTGCACCGTCACATAGACGGTATAACGCCCTTTTTCTTTTATGTTCACCTTGTCGCCATCTGGAATTTGAGCGGTAAGGCAGTTTTTCGAATCGTAAATAAGGTACCAAATCTCGAGCTTATCCGAAGCGGTCATGTTGTCGGTCGCTTCGATATGCGGCAAATCGCTTTCTTCATTGGCTCGAATGGTGTAGGAATCGATCTTTGTGACGATAGTTGGAGCATCCATGTCAAGAACGCTCACCATTCCTTTGAGACCGCCATAGATGCTATTTCCCATTCCGTCTTTGATGTCATAAGTAATGACGTAAGCACCATACGCGTTGAGTTCAATTTGGTAGTTCTTAGAGAAGTCATTGACGTTTTTGATGACTTCTTTGGAATTTTTATCCACCATATCAGTCACGCTTCCGCCGGCGTTTTTGATAACGCTTAGAAGAATGTTCTTATCGCTAACGGGTGTAAGAACATCGGCCACGTTTGGCTTGACGATTTCAATGGTATCGCCAACATGGGCGACGCTTTCTGGGAAGTCGACGCTCACCATCGGTTGAACACGGTCGCGAGTGCTATTCGATTTGAAAACCTGATTGCCTATTTTCGAAACATTGATAGCGCTAGATCCCCTTGTCGCACCTTCCACTTCAACTTCAAGAAGAAGCGAATCCTTTTCGAAATCATTAGGAACTTCGAAGGAAGCTCCAGCAACATCAAGTTTATTTGTGCTGGCGCTATAAAGAACCGAGACCATTTCATTATCGAAGCGCTTCGTCACTGGGTTCGAACGGCCGTTGACGGAAACGACACCCCCTTCGAAAACGATTTCCACTTTCTTAGAAGAATCGTAGAAAGAAACAAGGTTCAATCGGACTTTCGAAACGTTTTCGGCACTGAAGTTAAAGACGAACGAACTTAGAAGGAGCTTATTGATAAATTCCATCTTGGTGGAACCCGATTTATCGGCGAGATAGGTAACATAGTCAGCGTCCTTACCATCGGAAGTAAGACTATTTCTCCCGATAAAATCACCGACAAAATACTTCGTGAGATCGACTCTTTTGGCGCTTGGATCGAATCCTGCATCCACGATCGCAATCGCTTCCGTCTCAATCACGTCGTCCGGATTGCTCTTGGGATTGAATTTAAGTTGAACGCTTTCGGAACCGGTGATTGTAACGTCCTTGTAATCGACGGAAACATACGAGCCGCCATCGAATTTGACGTAACAATCGACATCATCTTTCGTTTCGCCTTTTGGACCATAGGTATAAGAGGCGGGCACGTCGATGGAATAGGAAGCTCCTTTCATGAAATAATGAGGCAAGCTAACACGCTTTTCTGAGAAGGTGGCTTTTGTGGTTTCGATAACATCGAAAGAATATTCGCTAAAACCGCTATAGAATCCATCGTGATAACGGTAAGTCGCCTTATAAGTTCCAGAATAAGGAAGCATCAAAGAACTGCCACCCTCAATGGTTTCCTTTTCGCCATTGGGGAAAAGGAGTTCGATCTCGGTAACGCAGTCGTCATTCAAAGAAGTTGCTTCATAGTTATCGAAAATAACGGTGGATCCGGCTTTGACGTCCTTAAGGGGTTTCACAGCAAAATCAATGCCCTTCTCGCCAAAGTCGCTCACATAGAGATCGACTCTTTCTTCGGTTACGTTCTGATAAACGTCGGTCGCTTTATAGATGATTGTATAAATGCCAAGCTCATTGGGCGTAAAGCGACCGTTCTTGGTCGATATCATTTTTCTTGAGCTCGAATCATAGCCAAACCAAACGCTAGAAACGACTTCGCCCTTAAGGCCCGTTTCGTCATAGGCTTTAGCTTCGGGAATAGCGATCTCGACGCCGCCTTTCACTTTGGCTTTCTTTTTGCTAGAGACCTCAACTATTGGATTGATGGTGTCCTTATAGTAATCCATGGGGTTAAGGTCGCTTCCTTTGATTCCGGCGATTTCACCGATTTCAATCGGCGCCTTGTCGATGCCGCTAAAGCCACTAGCAGTAAAGGAAAGGTAGACGAGCCCAGTCTTGAAGCCATGAAAGGTCGTATTGTAGGCGCTAGAATTATTGAATTCCGTGATGAGAGCGTAATCCGAAGCCGCATCCGTGCTCGCATAAATCCGATAATTCGAGGGATTCGAAGTATCGAGGAAATAGGAGAGATTGTTATAGGCTTTGGAGGTGGGGTTATTAGCGGAAAGAGTGGTTCCGCCCGTCGAACTGACTCGATAGGTCGTTCCACCAATCACAATGGAACCCGAATCGTCTTTGCTAAGGCCGACGGCTCTACCGCCATTATAGGCAGCGCTGACGTAATTCTCGTAGAAATAAGTGCCACGGCTATTGGTGATGGTGAAGTAATTGTTTGGATCATAGGCATCGGTAATCCGCACGGTCATCGAATGGGCTATAGGATTGTTGGAATAATCCGTAAGATTCCAATAAATCAGCTTTTGATAGGTTGATTTCGATAAGTCAATTGGCTTGCTATAGGTGAAGGTATCTCCTTCCGCAAGTTCGAGGCGAAGGCCTTCCGCATAGCCATTTTCATTAAAGCTTTTGTTAAGCTTCCCATAGTCGATGCTCGATTTGCTTCCGCCGAAAGCGTAGACATCCTGCCATACGGTGAATTCTTTGGCATAAGTCACGCCATCTTCGCCATTTAAAACGAGTTTGTATTTCCCAAACGCGTCAAGGGTGTAGGAGCGGGAACTAACATTCGAACCATTAGGGTAAGTAAGATAAGAAGAGACGACTTTTACCGTCTTTTCCCCATCGATAAGAGTGGCGTCTTTTGGAATATAGACCTTATCTCCTAAACTATAGGCATCCTCGAGCTCTATCCCAGAAAGCGTCACCCCTTCGGCATTGGCCGCTTTCGCGGTAAGCATCAAAGGAGCGGCCCCAAAAAGAGAGAAGACGCTTAAGGTTGCTAAGAATTTGATTTTTTTCATAGTGGTTCTCCTTTTTTCTATTCTTTAAGTCCGCCGACCGAAACATTGCCCATAAGCTTGTTTCGGAAAACGACGAAGATGACAGTGATAGGCAGGGCGAGCATCATCGAAGCGGTGATCTTTAATGGCGTCGTTTGAAGCAAAAATTTCTCTGCGCCCGTGCCAATATCCGATTTTTGAAGGGACATCTCATAAACGGCCCTCGCTAAAGTCGGATGCGTTGGAAGATAAAGCATCGTCGCCTGCCAATCGTTCCAAAGTGCAATGAACTGAATGAGGTTGACAGTACCTATGGTCTTAATGGCCATTGGGAAGTAGATTCGGAACATGATGGTAAAGTCGCTTGCGCCATCGATTTCCGCAGCCTCGCGATAGGTGTCGCTCATCGCATTGAAGAAGCCATAATAAACAAAGTAATACATCCCTGCGCCAGAGAAGAAGCGAAGGAAGTTCCCCCAAAGGCTATCGTAAATTCCAAGTTGCCTTAGCCAAGTGAGCTCGGAAGGCAAAGCGCCGACGATAGGAATGGAGAGAATGAGAGTGAAAACAACGTTAATGACGGTAGAGAGCTTATATTTGTATTTGCTTGTGAGATAAGCCGTGATAGCTGGAACAACCGAGCAAATAAGACCTCCCACGCCCGCATAGATAAGCGTGTTCATAAGCATCGAAAGGAAGCCGATGTTCTCTTGGCTATGCGAAACCAAGCGATCTCCGACATACCAAGAGGAATTCAGTTGTTCGAAGATAAAATTCTTGAAGATTATCCCGTAGTTCTTGAATTGAAAAAATTCGTAATTGCTAGCAAATGGGTTGGACCAGTCGTTCCAGTCGATAAACGGAAAGGCGATGGCACCATTCTGTTCGAAGTCGTTTTTCCCCTTAAGGGAGGTCATAAAGCCCCAGAGAAGCAAGAAGAGCAAAAAAAGAGAGAAAAGCGAGATGATGACGGCAAGGACAACATAGAAGACGATATCGATCTTGCTCGATTTTGGATGTTTCCCACGATGGAGCATCCGAGCTAACTTTGCACTCATCGTTAATCCTCCTTCGGCCCAAAACGATTCATGGCGAATTTCGCCAAGAAGGTCACTGGGACAATGATCGCCGTCAAACTAAGGCCAAAGGCCGCGAGAGCGGGATAGCTGATGTAATTGTCGACGCTTCCGAGCAAATCGCTATTGAGCGAATTGACATAAATGAAGAAACCGACGTTCCCCATGGCTCCAGCCGCTTCGCCATAGATATTGAAGACTTGGTATTGCGACGTGAAAACCTGAGAAAGAATGACAATCGTCAAAGAAACGATGGTCGGATATATTTTCGGCAAGACAACGTGCCATAAAATCGAAAAGGTGTTGGCGCCTTCAAGGGAAGCGCTTTCAATGAGAGCTGGATTGACGTTTCCCATCGCATTCGCGTAAAGAAGCACATTCACCCCAAAGCTCATGACAATGTTAAAGAGAATCATAATGCCGAGTTGGGTATCGGGATTAGTAAGAACATCCATTTTCGCCACGCCAAACCACGAATAGAGCATTTCTGGCACGGCCGATTGAACAACGTATTTGAAAAGAATGCCTAAAACGATGCTCGAAAGAACCTGAGGAAGATAAAGAACGGCACGGAAGAAGGCGCTTCCAGGCTTTTTCTTATAAATATAATAGGAAGCCAAGACGGCCAAAGGCTGAGAAACAAACAAATCAATCGAAATAAAGATCAACGAGTTCTTAAGCATATAGGGATATTCATTAAAGCTATTCCAAGCGATTTTGAAATTCTCCCAGCCAGAGAATGTTACCAAGACTCTCCCTGTGTCCCAATCGAGGGTGTAGTTTTGAAACGCCATCACAAACGAATTGACGTTCACATAAAGATAGAAGACGAAAAAATGAATAATCGGAATGATGAGAAATGAGAGATAGAAGGCGAAATGAAGCCATTCCGCCTTACTAAACTTTTTCCCATTTCCTTGGTGGGTTAACGTTCGATACATCGTTTTATTTGTCCATCTTGTCCCAGTTGTCTTTGCTAATCTCAGTCGCTTTGAAGATGTATTCCGCGGTATCGCCTTGCGTCTTCAAGGCATCAAGATAGCCACCGGCAATATGAGTTCCAGTATGGGATTTGAAATTGTTCAAAGGCATGCCATAAGAAATCGTGAACGAAGAGAAATTCTTCTTGAGCCTAGAAGAGCTGGATGATTCGATAAGAACTTCCGCATCCGCACGGTATTCCGCCAAAGCCCCATAATAAGAATTATCGAGTTTGGACATGTCGTATTCATAATCCATTGGAACAGTAAGACCCGTGAGTTCCGAGAAAGCGGCAAGTTCGGAATCGGAATAGATGAATTTCAAGAATTCCTTAACGGCTTTGATTTTGCCATTAGTGCCAACGCGCTTATTAACGAAGGTGACGGAGTTACCAACATTGAGTAATGTCGGCTTCTTGCCTTTTCCTTCTTCGACTTGTCCTTTGAGTTGGGTCGGCAAAGGCATAAACGCCGTATTTCTCTTCGAACCTGGGTTTTTGAGCTCGTAATCTCTAAAGTTTCCGACGTAAGCAGCCTCATGGCACCAATACGAACCATCCCAAAGCATGCCATAACGCTTCCCCTCATGGCCATTAATGAACCAGTTCATGGCCTTGGTGCTTGAACCGTTAGGATTGGACAAAGCTTCGGCATCGAGCCAGCCGTTCTTTAAGGCCATCTCGAAATAGGCAAGGGCATAATATCTTGTAGCCATGCTATACATCTGATAGCCGTTGTCATCGTTCAGTTTGACTTTGGTGGTCGTTGGGACTTTGATTCCACTCTTTTCATAGAAAGCGTCCTCCGTGCTCCAGCCATTCACAACATCCACCTCGGCATCGGTCCAATTGCAGAAAGCGTCACGCATCCCATCGCCACCGGTAAGCGAGGCCCAAAGAGCCATTGGAAAATACCAAGAGTAATAATGACCGCTTCCGCAAAGAAGAAGAGGGGAAACGCCATCTTGGGCCATCTTATCGCAAAGGACGTTAAATTCCTCAAGCGAAGAGGGAAGCCCATCGTCGTAGTCGCCCCGGACGCCATTAGGGCCGACCGATTTCAAAACGCTCGAGTCGGCGATAAAGTCGCCACTTCCATATTTGCCGTCATAATGATCTTTGTCGCCATTTTCAACGCTTGGATCGGCGAAATAGTAGTTTTTCTCATCGAAAAGATCTTTGTCGTAAGAAAGTCCAGGGAACCATTCGTAGTGAGGAAGGGCGTAATAGTGCCCGTCGTTTCCTTTAAGTCTTTCGAGAACATCCTTATCGATCTTAGATTCCATCGGCTCAACCACATCATTGAGGTCAAGCAAGAACCCTTGCGCAGAAAGGGAATAGATATCAGGGTTTGTCTCGTAGATATAGATATCATCGCCACTGCTTTTCATTTCGCTATTCCAAGAAATACCCTTGGCGCTACGAATTTGGAAATTGATGCCCGTTTTGCCTTCTTCAAAGGAAACCGTTTTATTGGCTTCGGCAAATCGTTTGGTGGCTTTGGTCATCCATTCCTTGCCACCCGTCCCATTAAAAAGAAGGACTTTGACGTTGGTAACCGTGCCATCGTCGCCGCCACCTCCAAACGCGCCATCGCATGAAGCCAAAGCGCCGCCTAAAACAGCCAATCCGACAATGCCTAATTGTTTGATTTTCTTCATAATTTTCTCCTTTTTGTTTCGTCTATCTGGCGAGCCAAATTTGTAATGAATAGTCGCAAGATATGTCATTCTTTTTAAGTTTGAGGGAAATCGTCCCATTCGAAACGCCGCTATCGTCAAGGATGTCTTTCGTTTTGAAGACAAGAATGCCCGATTCAATGGTGGCATCGGGTATAGCCTTTCCATTCCAAGTCGCTTCCAGCAATTCCATACCGCCATAACGGCTTTCTAACTCGATCGAAGCGTACTTATCGTTTCTTTTAAGTTCGACCGTATTGGTAGCGCTTGAAATGTAAGAGCCATGGATCCCTTCGAAATCCGTCGGCAAATAGCACGAAGTGACGGGTATTGGCATCGAGACGCCTCCCACGCTACGCTTGACGCCAAGATAGCAAAGTTCTTTGCAATCGAGGCTAAAATTATCGAAATCCATGCCGCCCAAACCATCGTAGGAAACACCACCGAATATGGAAACGAGGGGGACATCCGTTTTAACCGAAACGTCCTTGATTTTATTCCCGTGTGCGAACGAAGAGGAAATGAGGCCTTGAGCATTTTGATAAACGTTTTGGCTATACCCTGTATCGCCCCATCCACTCGAAAGAACCTCGAAATCGACACCTTCAAGAACAGCGCCGCAAAGCGAAATGCCTAAGACGGTAGAGCATGTATAGAGGGCCGAAGACGAACCAAAGGTGGTTACTTTAAATGAAACGTTCTTAATTTCCGCGCCACCTCCGATAACGGAAAGGATGCCGCCATAAGCTGGCTTAACGAAAATCTTTTTCCCATTTCCATCCAGCGTTCCTCTAAAACCGTATCCACCATTGATGGAGCCTTGCTCCGTTATCCAACCTCCATAGTTGATGGGCGCTTCTGCACTACCGATATCGTTGGCCAAACGATAGTATCCATAGTTCGTCTCGTACTTTTGGACCTCGTTAGCATCCTTGCCACGGTATGTGTCAATGGCTTTAAGCTCATCGACGTTCGTTATCATCTTGCTAATCAAAAGAACGGGGGCGTAAATGGTGATATCCTTACCGTCTTTCTTCGCTTTGACAACAACGTCTCGTTCACCAGCGATTTGTTTTTCTTTAATCTTGGTTAAAGAGATGTTCGCCGGGTCTTTGCCTAAATCCAAATTCGCCAAAGAAATGGATTCAATGCTTCCTTCATCAAGGGAAGCCTTGGAAAGATCAAGAGAAATCGACTCGCTATCGAGAAGGAATTCTTGTCTTTCGGAGAGGGCAAGATTACTTTCCTCTTCGCCTAGAAGGATTTCTTTGAAAGAAGCGATTTGAGAGGAGGGAATACCAACATAACGGGTCAAATAATTCGAAATGGCTATAGATAAATCGTTCGTTCCATCGCCATAATAGGTCAACATATCCTCGTGGAGTTTCCCAAATCCGACATAGTTATTGCCGGCTTCATCCATATAGACGCCGGTAGCATCAAAGGCTGTGCCTTCCTCATTAAGAGCGCTCCGATAACGATCGCCGAATTTGCTGAAACTTGTGAGTTCGAAATCACGGACCGTATCCTCATAGGAAACGCCAAGAAGCCCTTCTAATAAGAAGGATAGGGTGCCCGTTCGATCGGCGCCGGCATTGCAATGGAAGTAAATAGGATAATTATTCTCATCGCTTAGGGTTTCAAAGATATCGCGCAAAGAACGAACGGTAATGCCATCCACTTCATAAATGGGACTATTTTTAAGGTTGGCTTTAACAAGAGATTTGAAATCGTCATAGCCAATGGATTTGGCGAAGTTTTCCGTATCCAAGATGCGGTTATATTGGCCTAATTGGGCACGGATGTACTTCTTGGAAGCGTCGAAGAAACACTTCCTTTGCTCGCCATCGTCCTTATCCCCGATGCGGAGGTCAATTTCAGTTTTGATTTTGAGCTCTTCGTTAAAGGTTTTCTTACCACTCTCATCGAGCGTTCCATAGTTGGAATAGCCATTCAATAAGGCGCCACGATAAAGCTTTCCATAAGCGATCGTCTTTTCGCCTTCGGCCTTCCAACCGCCTAAATCGCGAATGTTATTGCCGCCAGACGCATTGATGAAACGGACGGAGCTGCCAAGCGTCTTGAAAGTCGAAACATCCGAGACGTCTTTGGTCTTTGTCCCTTGAACTTTCCAATAATAGGTCTTATTCGGGATAAGATTATAGGCTTCGTAGGTTGTCGACAAAGAGGAGACCTTAGCGATTAAAGGATTGCTAAAATCCTCGTTTTCGTCGATATAAACCTGATAATAGGCACTGCCGTCCTTCTCCCAGGATAACTTTACAGACGTACAAGTTAGGTTCCTGTTATCTTTAGCCGCTTGGAGCGCTTTGATTTGATCGGCTTCCGTTTGGGCGTTTAGATAATTAAGAAGCGGCTCCGGAGTGATTCCGATCTCTTCGCCACTTGCAGGGCTCGTAAGCTTAATTTTGTTATGGCCGATAACAACATCGTCATCATCCGTGTCTGGAATAAGCGATCCGCTTGAAGATGATGAGCTACTGCTTTCGCTTCTAATGGGGTCTTGTTGGCAGCCGGCCAAAATCAAGGACACCGAGGCGAAACCAATAAGCGCTAATTGGATCTTTTTCTTCTTCACAAAAATACCTCCTTTAGAGACATGAAATTTTGAAGCGCTTTTTGTAAGCGCTCTCATTTTACGAAGTGGCGGTTTCTAAAAAAATAGCGCCCCTAGACTTAAAAGTCTCATTTTTTTACAAGCGATAAGACTTATTCTTCTTTACATTTAACAACGACTAATTTCACCATCGAATGAATCGCCAGAAATCATTGAAAACGACCTCTTCCAACTTGGAATTTAGCGTTTAAAATGTTGTTACATGGCGATCTCTCCAAAGCAAGGAAAACCAATGCGTGTATTTAGCTCAAAGCTTTATTCGTCAAAGGACCCCAACATCCACGTCTTTTTCTATTCCAAAATCGGTTCGGAACCTCTCCACACTCACGATTTCATCGAGATAATGTATATCAATTCCGGAGAAGTCGAAGAATACGTCAACGGAAAGAATTTCGTCGCGAAAAAAGGCGATCTCGTTTTCATGAATTACAATAGCATCCATTCCTTCAATGCGAGAGGGCGATGCACCTATTACAACATCTGCTTCTACCCCGAAGTGCTAGAAAAAGTCGTTTCGCCAGACAACGCCTTCTCCCTTTTGTCTTTGTCCGCTTTCAATGAGATTTCCAAAGGAAAAACGGAAGGAGTCGTTTCTTTTTCCCCTTCCGAGCAAAAGGAACTCCAACACATCTTAGGCAAAATGGTCGAAGAACAGGCGAAGAGATTGCCTCGTTTTGAACTTGTCAACGAATCTTACATGAACATCGTCATAACAATGATCGTACGTAAGATATCATTGCCGGATGAAGATGAGAAAAACGCCTGGAATGAGCTCGCGGATTTCATTAGCGATAACCTTGATAGCGATCTCTCTTTGGAGATGCTTGCCAAACGCTGTTTCTATAACCCCTCCTATTTCTCACGCCTCTTTAAGAGCAAATTCAAAGTGTCGCTTGTGGAGTACGTTTCCAACAAAAGAATCGAAAAAGCGATGCAACTCCTTAGCGAAACGGAGCTCTCGGCTGCCGCTATTTCCTCAGCCTGCGGCTTTTCCAATAAAAGCGTTTTCTATCGCACTTTCTCCAAAATCACTGGTAAAACGCCAAACGAGTACCGCAGCAAAAGCGTCCTAAAAACACTCCATCTCAAGAATGAAGACGATTCTATAAAATAAGCACTTAATCAATTCGGAAGCAAAGATAAGAATTATGGAAAAAGAAAAGCTCAAAGACTATTTCCTTAGAAACGAATACGGCCTCCTCCCATCCTTTGAAGATGTAACAGTCTATTACGAGAAAATAGATTCTTTCGAAAAGGTTTTCAATAGCGTCTCCAGGGATGATTTCCGAGTTCATCTAGAAAGGAAAGGGAAATACACCTCCTTTGGCTTCGATCTTTTTCTTCCGAAGCATCCAAAAGGCATCTTCCTTTTCCTATGCAATAGACCAGTCGGCGTCATCTCCAAAAAAGAAATCGATCCAAACCGAGATCTAAAAAGCCCTTTCTACCCGATAGAGACAATAACGAATAGAGGCTATGGGTGCTTGGCTTTCCTTACTTCCGAGATCGCGGAAGACAAGAGAGGATTCCAATACGGAATGAATTCCATCTTCTCGGATGTCGATCATAATCAAGGGGATTCTTATGGCACTTTGCTCATGTGGGCAAAAGGTTTTTCTTTGATTATCGATTATTTGAAACGCGACGAAAGGACGAAGTCTTTGCCTATTGCGACAGTCGGGCATTCAAGAGGAGGCAAGACTTCGCTCTTAGCAGGGGCACTAGACGAAAGAATCGACCTTGTCATCTCTTCCTGCGCCGGTTGTAGTGGCGACGCCGAACAATCGAATTACCACAAAGGCGCTGAAACCATAGAAGTCATCACAAAGGCCTTCCCCTACTGGTTTTGTCCAAATTATAGGCAATATCGGAACAAAGCCCTTCTCTTCGATCAAAGCGATTTCCTTTCTTTGATCGCCCCTCGCCTTCTTTACACCTCTTCCAAAAGCGAAGACCTTTGGGCCGATCCCAAAGGAGAATTCGAAACCCTTTTGAAATTGAATAAAACTTATGGAGAGTACGGAAAAATCGGTTTTTGCCCTGCAAAACCTTTCTCTATTGATGACGAAATGGTGTCTCACGAAGGGAACGTCGCTCACCACCACCTTCATGGAATCCACGATTTAGACGAAAGGGATTGGAATCTCTATATGGATTATTGGGACAGCAAACTTTGCCGATAAATTAATTCCAACTACAAAAATAAGACCGTTTCCATAGATGCTGAGAACAAAATCACTCGAGAAATCGTCTAGCAAAAAGATTTGACCTTTTATTTGCGGCAACAATATTTCGACATTCTAAACGTCACTAAGAAGGACGATTAGTCTACTATTAGTCTACTCATTAGTCTACTAATTAGTCTACTCATTAGTCTACTCACCCTTGTTTTCGTTCTTTTTAATTTCTAATCATTGCCGTACAAATTCGATAAACACTTGTTTTTTAAGTTGTTGGCTCAAAAGTATGGCAAAACACGAAGGCAATCCATAAGTCTACTAAGTCAAGCCCTATAAAGAGACCATTATAGGACGCCTAATTCGGTTTTCGGATACCAGCCGACTACTTCTCCAATAGAAGCGTTGCCGTGGATAAATATTCCAAAGGAAGGTGCAGAACGTATCTCTTTCCTTCTTTTTTATAAGAGACGTTTACCATATCGCCAGTTTTCAAAAGGGCCTTGATCGATTTCGGGGCAAAATTATAAAGTTCAAAAGAGAGATTCGCATAACCGCAATAATTGGCATTGGTCATAAACAGCACAAAGCGGTCTTCTTGCTCATAAAGATAGGCGTACACTCCATCTTCTTCGGTTTTTGCAAAGGGTTTTTGGATTTTTGGAAGAAGATATTTCTCCAAAATGAAGCGCCGCATGGGCATAAAGAAAGCAGTATTATCCATTCCTTCAATAGAATAGGGATAAACCATGAAATTTTTCCTCAAAGCTACCCCTTCGCCCGTACGATTCATTCTTGGATCATATAGGCCTGAGATAATATCGACATCCTTTTCGTATTCAATCGAGTAATAGTTTCCATTCCTTCTTTGCGAGGTGGCTTTATAATGGTGCATGCCATCGATTGTTTCTTTGCCTTCATACATTTCGAAAGTATCGTAATCATGACATTCACCGTGAAAGGATACTTTCTTCGCATGGATAAGATTCAAAAGACCTCGTTCTTGCAATATCGACGCCGCCACACCATCAAGAAAAACGAAATTGTCTTGGAACAGCAAGACGAGTTCATCTTTTGAAAAATTCCAAGCGTTCTGTCCCGAAAGAATGAGCACTTCATCATGGAAACGCTTCTCCTTTGAAATACGATAGGAAAAGCCCATAGAAGAGAAATAACCGACTGCATCGAAATCTTTGGGAACGAGGTTTAAGAAACCTTCTTCATGCGAGTTATAAACGGTTTTCTCGTCAAGAGGGAAAAGAAGACCTCTCATCTCGCTTGGTAAAAGCTGAAATTTTTTAACTCCGTTTAAATAAGGCGAAACCTCTTTAATGGCCTCGCCATATCCAAACTCCTCTTGAACGCCATTGCCAACATGGGCAAAGATGTTATAAGTCATGCCAGATAGGCCTAGAGGAAGAGCGCTTTCGAGTTGGAAGAGGACGAATTTCCGGTCTTTCACAAAAAGCGAGAAAGAGGAATTCTCGAGTTCTGGATAAATAAGGCAATCATCGCCAATAAAGGAACGATTCACCATCGAGATGCGATTGAAATCAAAGTAGTAACTCTTTGATCCCATCTCACGATAGGCTGGCAAGTGAATGCGGTCAATCATAATGCCATCGCTAGAGAGATCTTCGTGGAGTTTCTTCCAGTCTCTGGCTTCCATCGCATGATGCCATGGTGTCGAGCTCATGAGTCCGACATGAGTAAAAGGATTGGCTTTTGCAACTGTTTTTCCGATTTCTTTTGCTAAGGAGTCGATGATTTCCCAAGAAGCATCGAGCCATACTTTCCGTTCTTTGGAGGGCTCTTTTCGAGAAATATTGGAAACAAACTCTTCCCGCGTTTCCTCTTTCCCCAAACGCTTGGCGAACTCTCTTGCGTGGAGCGAGCAAAAACAACCGCCCCAATCGAGAGGAGGATGGTTATGAAAGCGGAAATCATCTTCAATCCAAAGGACGTCGGGTTGGATTTCGCGCACATAATAATCAAGTTGATGAAGGTAATATTTCTTCCATTCTTCACATAAAGGGCAAGCGACGAGATTAGATTTGGTACCGAAACGATCGACCATTGTCACAAAGTCTTGGCCATCTTGAAGCGTCCTTCCACGATCGAGATGTCCCATTTCCATCCAAGGATTCAGGGAAACGGTGATGTTTGCTTTAACGAATTCCTTTTTCGCTTCCTTCATGACCTTAATCCAGGGGCCAAGCTCCTCGTCCTTTATATGACCGACGTTATGTTCTTCGCCATTAAAAATCAGAATGACGTTTTGGATGCCAAAAGAAACGCAAAAATCTTTGATGCTTCTAATACGTTCAGAGGCATATTCATCCGGATATATTTGCGCACGAAGGCAATGTAAGAAAGGCTTGTTATCTAGCATGTACGCTCCTTCAAAAAAAGATTTGCTTACAAAAAATTATAACATTCGCTTTTTGACAACTTGTTCCGCTATTTTACTTTTAGATGATGAAAAATTATCATTCGATTTTTTTGGGCCGAAAAATTCTTCGCTTAGCACTATAAGAAACATCCTTTTCGAAGAGACGTTCTTGGCTCATATAAAAACGCTCGACAATCGTAGTTACTCTTCCAACGCCGCTTCTCAAAAAACCTTCTTGCTGCAAAAATACAAAATTTTCCCCTCCTGATTCTTAGGCGATAAAAAAGTCCAATATCATCCAGGACAATTCCTTAAAAATAAGCATTATCAAGAACCTCAAATTTAAATGCCCTCGGGAGATGAAATCATAAACCGACAATCTCAATCTCGATTTTTCCTTGAATCGGTGAAATTTGATATTCACTCGCTTTAAAACCCGGCGTTAAGAAGAAGATTTCTTCTTTCTTAAAAAGCTTCCCCATATGAATCTTCACCTTCCCTCCGATTAAAGGAAGAATAAAGGGAACACCCAAGCCAAAATTTGAGATGTTGATAAGAAGGCTCTCGTTTAGGCAAAGATATTCACATTCAAAATCGCTTTGAGGAAGCTTCTCGCCATTGCAAGTCATGAGGCCACTTCTAAAAAGAAGTTTTTTCTCATCCAATTTCTTTGTTTCCGTAAAGAAAGCGGAAGAGAAAAGTTTACCGTCTTTGGTCACCTCGAAACGAGGAAGAAGAGGGCGATGCCTCTCAGTATCCAAAGGAACTTGCATATTGGTCGGCTCCGTTAGTTGGTAGTTGCCGACGCTCCCCATTATGACTGGACCATGCTTCCGAGAATAAAGCATAGTGAGAGTGGCACCGCTCGCATGACCGCTATAAGAGATGTTTTCATCATAGCAAGAGACGTCAAAAAGATAATTCTTTCCGCCGAAACGATAAACATCCATCTCCGGATAATATTTGAAATAGCAAAGATCGGAAGGGATTTTTCCGTTTTTCGAGACAAAATCTTTCTCTTCAAAGTCGGAAAAAGCGAAGGCAATCGCGTTAATATGTTCGAATGTGTGATGAGAGCACGCTTTTTCGCCATGTCCATAATAATCAGGTCCACCTTCCAAAAAGCCTTTTGGCGAGCATTTTGCGATGATTTTAAGATTTCGATAGGCCGCTTCCAAGAATCGATCGTCGTATTTCCCTAGAATGAGACACATCGGGATAATGCCATCGCATGTTCTAGATCCATAATAAGTCCATTTGTAGTTACGGCATCCAAAAGAATTATCGATTCCGCCATCAGGCAAGACAAAGTCCAAATGCGATTGGCAAACTTCCAATAATTTTTGGAGCATCGTTTCGTCTTTGGAATAATAGGCGTACTTTGCCAAAGCAGGAAGCGATTCTTCCATGTTATAACCGATATCAATGGCATTGCAGCCTCTTTTGGTAACCTTGTTATGAGGCCTCCCTTCGCCCATAAGAAGCTTAGAGATGCTGATATGCTTCATTGCATAATCCGCTAAAGAACGTGCCCGTTTTAAATATCTTTCCTCGTGAAGATAAGAGCCAGCCAAATACATCGCTAAAGCGTTGTTTGTCGGATAATTGATATTCGTTTTGCTATGCTCATCGAGATTCGAATAAAGCCAATTGGCATGAATTTTCAAATGTCTTTCAAGATCCAAAACAAAAGAAGTAGGCAAAACGTCTTTGGCGTATAGAAGCGTTTCCGCCAAATCGATGACAAAGAAAACGGTGGTAAAACGCCAAGTCGTTTGAAGATCGTTATAGATGCCACCATCTAGGCAAATGAGATTCGAAGAATAGCCAAGAAGTTTCTTAGCTCCTTTAAGATACTTTTCATCGCGAAAAACCTTATAAGCAATGGAAAGGCCATAAACCGCATCGATGCAACGTCCGTGAATGACTTTGCAACATTCACAAAAAATACCCCCATCCATCGAAGGAAATTCGCTTTCAAATTGGTGCGACAAAAGAGTATCCGCATACTTCTTTAAAAGCATTTTATAAAGGCTCATGTCATTACTCCTTTGGACGATCGGCCCTTCCATCAAGGACCTTCGTTTGAAACACGGTAATCGCCCTTCGACCTTATTTCGCATCGTAAGAAATAAAGCGAAGAGCCAAATGCAGCAGATTCTCTATGCGAGAAGCAAAAAACTACTTCTTGAGTTCTCTAAGTTTCTTTTCGAGGACGCTCAAACCAAGTAAAAGCTTTTTGGTTTCGCTCTTCTTGAGTGTTCTTATGAGAGCGATTTGGAACTCAATATCCTTGATTTTGTTCTCTTTCGAGTAATTCGGATTATTGATGTTCGCATTCAAAAGGCGTTCTCCTTTTAGGGCGTCTAGTAAGTTGGGGGAAGGAGCTCGTTTGCCCCCATTTTTCTTTTTGCTTGTTTCTTCAGGAAGGCGATGCAAAGAAGAGACTTTGGCGTTCTTCTCCTTTAAAGCATTCGTCTCCTCAAGAGTTTGAGGCTTATCTTTCGAAGAAACCTTCTTCCTTTCGCGCGGTCCACCCACGGAAATGGTAATGCCAGGCGGAAGAGCGGCAAAGCCGTCATCGGAAACAACGGGCGCTTTCGATATCGCTTTGTTGGTTTTAGTAATAAGAGAAGATTTTTGCACGCTTTTGGAAGGTTTTTTGGGGGCTTCCTTTTTGGGAGAAGCCACGATTTTCTTAGAAGGCTTGGCGATTGCTTTCTCTTCCTTTTTAGGAACAATGGCTTTCTTGGGAGCCTCTAGTTTTGTATCGTCGTGCTTCTGGGGAGAGGAAATCTTTTTTTGCTGGTCGCTCTTATAAGAAAGAGGCATCTTCTTTTCGTTTTGGGAAAGAATGAAAACGTTATCGCCACGCTCTACGTGAATGGAGAGGCTTTTGAAAGACAAATCTTTCTTTTCCCCCATTTTCATCTTACTCGTTAATTGGTCCATCTTGGCTAGATCGTTCGCCGTGAGATCGTAATCGCCATGGATGCCCTTCGCAAAGGGTATGGTTGGGTCGCGAAATAGCCAACCGTAATGCTCGCCGAGGCGTTCGAAAGCAAAGGAAGCATTACGACCTTTCTCAGTCCAAATGTGTTTCGTTTCAACGGTGGGCTCAGGCGGAACAACTTCCTTCTTTTCATAAAGTTCTTTCCTTGAAGGGAGAGGTTTCTTTTCTTCGCCAAGAAGTTTTCTCTTCTCGTTTTTAAGCTGTTCCAGAGTGAAAGCGAGCTTCATTGAGCGAAGCACTTTTTCATTAACGCTCAAGAGACGTTCGATTTGCTTATTGATATCATCGATCTTGCGGCTTTTTTCGTAATTGGGATTCGAAATATTGGCGCTTAAGCGACGGTCTTCGGAATAGATAGCGTCCTCTTTAGGCGTTGATTGTTGCTCCTGAGACGTATTTTTGCTTGGGAATTGCTGTGGTTTTTCGTATTTTTTGTTATTTTGTTGCGCATTAAAACGCGGCTCATAGCCATACTCATTTTCGCCATAATTCGGTTCTAATGTTCCATCCGGTCGAATTTTATAGACGTCGACCGTCCGTCCTTTTTGGGATCCGAGATGGTTGAGGCTTCTTAAATCAAAGGCCAGCTTCTTATCTTGGGTGATGATGAGGATGCGTTTTCTTGTTCTTAAATCATTGACGAGATTGAATAAGACTTTATCGGCAAAGTAGCCTTGTGCTTTCGTCGATTCATCAATCTTAATGATTTTATCCCGCCAGCGATCTCTATGAATGATTTTGAGAGCGCTTTTGGCATCGATCCTCTTATTGGACTCTTTCGCTTTCGAATGCTTCTTTAATTCATCAATGCATTGACTCAATATGGTGATCTGTTCCGTCCAATAATCATCTTTTCTTAAGATGGACAAGCTATCCATGAGCTTTAAGAAGGATTCTTCCATCAAGGAGCACGTATCCATGAAGATGCAGTCGTAATTGCTTAGCAATTTGGCAAGTTCACGATACTTCGCTTCTTGCGTATAAATCATCGTTTGTATTTTTTGGTATAGACCTCCTGCGTTTATTTTACATGATTTCAAACGAATAGGGTTCCAAAAAGTAAAGCGTCGCCATCTTGGCCATTCTCATGTAACGCCATCCATCAGCAAGTCGAATATCGAGGAAGCCACAAAACTCCTCCGCCCGCGTGAGGCCGCCGACCTTATGGCCGCTTTCCGCGTCTAGGGCGATATACGGAGTGCAAGCATTCAAAACAGGCTTACCCTACCCATTCTAGAAGCAGCCCGAAAGAAACACATCGACGACAGTCAAAATGCTTTTGAGCTAATGTTTAGGCAGCACTATAGTTTGTCCAAAGTAGCCTCTTCTCCTTCAAAGAGTGATATTGCAAGGCACGGTCGAAACTTAAAAATTTTTAAGGTTTTGATAGTGCTCCTCTCCTTTTCCTCGTTTCGAAAAAGAACTATCACCCCAAATAAAACCACCCTCCAAAATTAACGATAAAACTTCTTTAAATTAGAAGTAAAACATTCGATGGAATCGATATTATTATTTGAAAGCGGTTTCTGAAAGGCCTTTCTGAAAACGCTATCAAATGTATCCTCCTTGTTTTGCCCTTATATTAATGGTGCTCCAAGAAAAAAGGGAGCGTGAAAGGAGAGTTCAAATATGTTCCGTAAGAACGAAATGAATGGTCAAGAGCTCGCCTATAGCGAACTTCTTGAAGAAATCGCAAGCGAAGGTCCTATCTTCAAAGATAGCGATTCCGAGGACGAAAGCGATTCTAACGAAGAGTACGCCGACTAAGCGTCTCGACCTTCAAAATCAAGGCCGCCGATGGGCGGTTTTTCTTTTGTGTCCGATGTATTAGAATGAAGCCATGCACGAAAACCTATCCTCCGTCATCGCTAAGAATTTGTCCACGCTGCGCAAGGAAAAAGGCTTAACGCAAGGGGAAATCGCCGAACGTTTCCATTATAGCGATAAATCCATTTCAAAATGGGAAAAGGGAGAATCGTTGCCTGACATTGGAGTGCTAAAAGAATTGGCCGCTTTTTATGGAGTGTCCTTGGATTTTTTAGTGACGGAGCACTCTGAAGAGACGCTCAAAGAAAAGGCGATCGATTCCCCAAAATCCTTATTAAAAGAGAAGCTTATCCTTACGATGCTAGGAATTTGTACCGTTATTTCCGCCATTTGCATCGCAGAGGTTATACTTCGAATAAATCTTAGTGTTTCAAGCTGGCAAAGCTTCGAGCTTTATTTTTGGCTCCCCGCCGCTTCTTTCTTGACGCTTATTGTATTCTCACAAAAATGGCAATGGCAGCGAACGAAGCTTGTATCCGCCGTCTTTTTCGTATGGCTTACTTGCCTCGCCCTTTATCTAGAACTTGGTTATGACTTGGGGGCTAAAGGCTGGCAATGTTGGTTTGTGCTTCTTATCCCAATACCCATCACAGTTGGCATCTTTTTAACGAAGGGTTTACGAAGAGCCTCCCTCGAGTAGGGTAGCTTATATCAAAGTCATGCGGCGAAAATGCCATAGAGTTTGATAGCCACGTTGAACTATTGACCTTTCAATGAGGCAAAACGTCGCAATTTCCCATGCGAATCACAACGCTTTACAGGAAAGAAAATCCGCAAAGATTAGACTCAGAAAAGAAGAGAAGCCCCATTTGGCAAGATATTTTAGGAAAGGGTCCTTTCTTAAAAGAACTTCATGGAAATAGGGCGTTCCCATGTCCACCTATTTCAATAAGGAAAGGCTGAGCTTTGCGGTGATTTCGACATTAAGAACGGCAAGAACGATCTATCCATCTAGCCCCAAGAACCGTAAGAGCGTCTCCTTCGCAAAGCTTGGTGGTTCCAGGGACTAGACAAACATCTACGGCTTCTTGCAAAACCATCCACTTACCACCGATTCCGGAAACGCCTAATATTTTCATCATCGAATCTCGATTGAAGGCATCAAATCGGAGCGTTTTCTTTTAAAAGAATCTTTCGAAATGTCGGTTTAGGAAATTTCAATTCGTCGGTTTATTATGTTTCAAAACGTCGGTTTTCAGTTTACATTGGCCATTTTATTGTCTAAATTAATTCTCGAGGATAGAAAATATGCCTTTTGAATATCGAAAACGATTAGCAGAAAACACCTTGAACGCGAAGCTAAATTCTTCTGGATGCGTTTTAGTTACAGGGCCAAAATTCTGTGGAAAAACAACTCTTTGTCAAAGGTTTGCAAAATCAAGCGTTTCTTTGAGAAACGGAAATATAATCGCTTTAGCAAATTCGGATCCTCGTGGAATTTTAAAAGGAGATCGCCCTCGTCTTATTGACGAATGGCAAAAAGCGCCGGAATTATGGAATGAAATCAAAAATGATTTAGATAAAGACTATCAGTTTGGTAAATACATCATCACCGGTAGCACTACTCCTTTGGATCCATCCAAAATTCAGCACTCGGGAGCTGGAAGAATTTCAACAATGAATCTCAAGCCCTTTTCGCTTTACGAGTCGGGAGAATCTTCTGGAATCATTTCTTTGTCCGAGTTATTCCAATCAAAAGGCGAAATGGCAGACGCCATTTATTCTAGCGAAAGTCCAGTAGGCCTAGAGGAGGTTGCCTATATGCTTTCTAGAGGAGGTTGGCCAGTCTCTCTAATGGCAAAAAAGGAATACGCTATAATGGTCACGGAAAACTACTACGATGGGTTGTTCAGAATAGAAAATGAGAATGACGATTTCGCTTTATTCCTCAAAAACAAAGACACACAGTTGCTCACTCTTATTCTGAAGTCATTTGCTAGGAATATATCTACTCAAGCAAAGAAGGCAAGCATGAGAAGAGACATTTTGGAATCCGAAATCCGCGAAGCATTGGACGACGAAACCTTTTCTTCTTACGAAAAAGTGCTCAAAGACTTGTTCATTATTTATGACATGCCGGCTTGGAATTTAAATCTTAAATCAACAGTCAGCGTGAGAGCTGCCCCAACCCATCACTTCATCGATACCTCAATAGCTACACGTGCACTAGGGATTAAACCTTCTGATTTAATCAACGACCTTCATTCTTTCGGCTTCTTCTTCGAAGATTTTGCCGTAAGAGATCTTTCTATTTATGCAGACTCCATTCAGGCAAAATTAAAGCATTATCGCGATAGCGCAAATAGAGAAATAGACGCCATCGTAGAATTAAAAAACGGAGAATACGCTGCAGTAGAAATAAAAATATACAGCGAAAGAAATATAAAAGAAGGTTTTTCCTCTTTGAATAGATTTGAAAAAGCATTAAAGGAAGATGGTCTAAAGCTCCCAAAATTCAAGATGATTCTTACCAGCCATGGCCCTTGTTATCGCAAAGATAGGACATATGTTGTACCAATCACGGCACTAAAGAATTAGTCTTTAAGGTAATGTTTTTCCCCTTTTTCCGAAACCATCAATGATTTAGAAACGTCCCTAATTATGCGTATTTGACTTAATCCACTTCCATTTCGTGTGTTTCGTGGGGATAGACACCTAGGGATCGTGTTGAGCACGAAAAAAGCGGGCTTCCTATTACACTATTTTTATCCAAAAGACGAAAGGAAACCTGCATCGAGAATCGTTTAGGAGATCTGAAATCAAGCGGTCGATGCTACAATGAGAAACGAAACAAATGGCTTCTCTTTTAGATTTCGCTTGTCGAAATGAAGGAACGATAGTTATTCATCCTGAAACCTTCTGGACGATAGAAAGGAAGTTGTTTGGCCTCAAGTTCCTCAATCCTATCCATCTCGCCATTGCTATAAGCAAGAAGAACTCGCTTCGCATAGCTTAGCCTTTCTCGAACCCCACCAAAACGGGCACAATGGATCTCATATCCGAAAGCCTTGTTCTCCCTCATCCATTGATATTCGAAGGCTTCGACAAAAGAATCAAGCGAAGCAAGGGCAAGGTCGATTTCTTTTATTTCTTTCTTAAGAAGTTCTTTATCCTTGGCGAAATAGGCTTTATGGATATCAATTCCCAAGTAAGCTTTGTGGGCAAGGAAAGAAGAGAGGCGAGAGATCGTTTCGAAAAGATAACCATATGGCTCGTTCCTATTCTTCGCTTCAAGAAGTTCTTCCGAGAGTTTCTTATAGTGGATTTTATCGATATTAGCCAAATCGACGTCCAATACCCCACAAAGAGGATCTTGGTAGAAGAGCCCTTTCGAGAGAGCGTTCACTGGCATTTCGATTTTGCCATTGACCATTATTCTATTCACGTCATCCAGCAAATCGAAGTCGTCGAAATCAAGTCCGAGCACTTCTTTGAAATGCTTCTTTATGAGGTCGGTATCCTCGATTCCTTTTGCAAATTCGCTGGCGGCAAAAAGCATTGGCAACGCGGCATTGATCGAGCAATCCTTGCCATTATCGCCCCACAAAGTAATCAGATAATTCTCAACTTTATTGCGGCGCATGCTATCGAATGAGGCGCGCATGATGGGAAGGCCCGCTTTATTTTGAGGGGCAAAACCAATCCAAGTGTTCGCTGCACCCGCAAACCAAATATCTCTCCCTAAAGCGCGATAGAATTCGAACATGCCATCATAGAACTTAGGATCCGTTTGGCCATAGTCCCAATAAGCCACTTCGACATTGCTTGGCACATCAAGATGAAGGGCCTTGAGTTTAAAGACGCTAGGAAGGCCGTTGACAAGATATGATCCATCATCGTTTACCATGCGGACGAACATGTCGCCCCACATATGGCAATCAAAGCCATACTTCTTAGCAATCTCAGATACCTTCTTTAAGTGACGCAGCATAAGATCGCTTTGAGCTTCATAGCCGTGCTCCTGGAGATGTTTCCCTAAGCCAAGGCGATAGGCCTCGTCCATGCCGATATTGATGTGTTTAGAAGAGAACGCTTTGCGAGCGCTACCGATAAGGCGGTCTAAGAATTCATATACTTTGGGGTCATCCACATTCAAAATGTCATCAAGATCCAAAAGAGGCATGAATTCTTTCTCTTTCGAAGGATTCGTGAAGTGAGCCAAGGTTTGAATGCAAGGGATGAGCTCTATGCCTTTCTTTTGGCAATAGGCGTCGAATTCCTGAAGTTCAAGGATGGAATATCCACCTCTCATATAGCCAAAATAAGTCTCTCCTTCGACTTCGTAGATATCCTCACTATAAAGTTCGATGGTATCGTAACCGATTTTAGAAAGAAGATCGACGACACGGAAGAATTCTTTTTTTGTAAGAACACCATTCCGTGAAACATCAATCATCGCGCCGAAATGCTTAAAACCTTTCATATTTATACCTCAATCAATAATCAAAACTATTCTAAAGACAAGAGATAGGCGAAAGAAAGAGAGACGAATCAAAATCCAATAAAGAAGATAACAAGTGAGAATAGCTAAGCAAAAAAGATGAATTTTTATGCAAATAAAGGCGAGCCGTTAAGCTCGCCTTAAATCGCAAGGATGATGAGATTAAGCCTGGTATGTGGTCCAATTGGACACGAGAATAAGCCGATTTCTCGACACATTGCACAAAGAGAAGACAAGCGATTCTTCCCCTTGGCGTTGATCGGCACTCAAACCAAGATAATAGTCTTTGTCTTCGTTGCTGTTATGTACGCGAACGCCGACAGAATCGACAAAAACCGTCCAATTCAAATAGGTGCAATCGATCATCTGCTCGCGAGTGTAGGTCGAAGAATCGTTACCTTCGCGAGCCATGTTCGGGCCAAGGTCTTCCTTGCCCTCGCCGCTTCCATAATAGATATGCTCGTTGCCATTCCACATGCCAATCGTGAATTTGACGCCTTTCCCTTGCTCGAACAAGGAGGAGAAATCAAATCTATCGAAGGTCAACACGCTAGATCCCGATCCGCTTCCGTAAAGGCCGATGCCTTCCTTTTCGTTAAGGACGAAGTTTTTCCATTGCCCCCAGCCAATCCCTGAGGCTTCGGCCATGGTTTTGCTTTCCGCATCCGTGACGGTGTACCCCATTTTGGAGGAAACGTCCAAAACCGTCTTCGCTCCTCCCGCAAAAGCGTATGGTCTCCCAAGCCAGCAGAAACGGCTTGCGCCTTTCATTCCGTGTTTAAACACAAGCCCGGACGTTCCATTCGCTTGCGCATCGCTAAGGATAATGTCCCCATAGGAATCTTGGCTAGACCAAGGATTTGCAATCAGCGAATCGTAATACGCCATATGAACCTTCTCGTCGCCATCCATAAAGAAAGTGAGCGATGTTCTTGTTAAGAATTTGATCCCTTGGTCGCTTCCATTCGACGAAATCTTTTTGTCCTCGGTTCCATTGTTGAAGTATAAAGAATTCCAGCCGTTATAATTGCCGACGGACATATGGATTTTGCCGTATTGCTTCAAGAGCGACTTGAAATCGATATTCGGCGCAGTGATGGATCCGGTTCCGTCTTTTGTTGGGAAGAAGCAGATTCCGTCGGAATCCTTATAGCCGAATTCGTCGCAGGCGGCTTGTAGCTTTTGAGAGTCGCCTTGAAACGTACTCCAATCTGCAGTGTTGAAAGAACCACGAATATTCGACATGATCGTGGCATTTTCGCCAATCTCGAACTTATCCCTGGTCCAATTATCGGTAACAGCAACGGTCTTTGATTTCCCATACGTCCATTTGGCAACGAGATCGACATTTCCTGCTACGGGCTTCGTGAAGTCGAACTTCTTTCCATTCGCATACCACCCATCGAAGGCGTAGGAGTCGTAATATTCGTCCGCTTCTCTGGTCGGGGCGGTCGGTTCCGTCGCCAAAGCGTTATATTCCACATCTTGGCTTTCAACAGCAGTCCCGCCATTGGAATCGAAAGTGACTTTCGGCGTGAGCTTAGCGACATAGCGGTCATCTTCCGCTGTCAGTTCTTTAAAGTAGGTCGTAGCTGAGAAGTCTCCGCCTTCTTCGATAGTGCCTTTTGTTGGCGCTTCGAGTTGATGGACGCCTAAGGAAGAGCAATTCGCCCAGAATTCCTTTGATCCATGAGAGGTAAAGGTTGGGGCAACGGCTGCATAATGCTTCCAAAGGACAGCATCCGCGTTGTCGTTAGCGAAAACGTTGGCTATGCCCCCTGTTTCATTCATCAATACCCCGCCGAAAGCGCCAGCCGACAAGAGGCCCGCTAAAGCGAGAACGATTGTTTTCTTCTTGTTCATCTTTTTTCTCCTTTGCATAGCGATGAATAGAGGCATTCCGCTCAAAACGAGTCGGATAGACAAAAGCACCGCTATGCCATCTTGTGACCCCATTCTAGGAATGGATTCCCTTCCTCACAAGGAAACGGGGGCAAGTAGTAAAAAAGAAGCACCATAAAAAAAGAAATGATACCGCTTACATTGCGTTTTATTGGTGAAAATCAAAGCCATTCGCTTTCGTTCGCATATCTAAAAAGACAAAAAAGAAGGATTTCTGCTCTCAAATACCCCTTCTATCATCTTTCTCAAGGAGACTTACGAGAGATTGGGTCCTTATAGGAAAAAACAAAGCGCCAACAGCCTTAGACGAAAATCAAAGGAAAAAAGGATACGCCTTCACGAACGGTTGTTCTTCATCCTCTTCCGATTATCCTCTTCCATTTTTTGATTAAGGAAGTAAGAGAGCGACTCGTAAGCGTTATCCGTTTGGAGTTTTTTCTCCATAGGAACAAGTTTCATCTTCTTATTATCGATATAGGGAGCGAAGAAATTGTCGAAAAAAGCGAAGTCCAAGAAATTGTTCACGTAAATCGTTTTCGGAACCTTTATATCAGCAAGGGAATCCATAAGACGGTTACAAAGCTCGTCAAAGGGCATGAAATCCTTCGCTTCCCCCATCGCATGGGCATAGATATACCCGCTCTTATGGTCGCAAAAAATAGCCGTAAAGCCGAAATGGGCGCAACGCCCCTCTCCAAAATCATCGCTAAAGAAACCGCCTGGCAAAAGGCGAATGGTCGCATCCCACGCCTCGCTCTTATTCGGAGAGAAAGATAAAGGAGTCTCCCTAAAAGAGATCTCTCTAAAGTCGTAAGGAAGGACGCCATGGAAAGGGACATGAGACTTTGCTTTGGAAACAGCAGGAACTCCCTTATGGAACATAACGTAGTGGAAATGATCATCCAGAATATCCTTGGAAGAAGGAGAATTCTCGAATATCTCCATATACTTATTCGCGCACTTTAAGAAATGCAAAGCGAGGATGGCTATAGATTTTGGCAAATAAGAGCTCATAATCGTCCCATTCATCAAACAGCAAGAAGTCAAGTGGTTGTCTTTGCCGAGGGGATTATCGGTGATTTCGCAAACATCGTTTTTGTCGTTCTCGAAATAAAAGCTCACCATCTTTATTAGGGAATTAGCCGTCTCGTCGTCGATTCCAAGCGCATCGTGGTTTTCGATAAGCTCGTAGTTTAGTCCATTAGGATCAGACGGATAGAAACTTACGCCAAAAACGTTCCCCGCATTTCCTAAGATTGTCATCGGGATATCTTCATAATTGGTAGGAAGAATAAAAAGAACTTGGTCCGAGTACTTTTTCTCGTAATGTTTGGCTTCGAAAGTAAGCAATTCTTTTCTGATCTCTTGATATAAAGAAGCTTCTGCCTCCACTTGGCGAAGACCATAGCGAAGGGCGAAACAATTCGTATCCTCCGCAAGAGAAAGGCGGAACTCCTGGAACCATTCCTCCTCGAGGCCGTTTTCCTTGACGATTTCATTCCACTTCTTCAAAGAATAGGAAGAAGGCGCTTTGGGGAATAGAGCAAGATGTTTTGCTCTAAAAATCTTCTTTGCCTCAAAAAAGCAAGCTTCACACCCCATAAAAAAGCAGATATCTGGGTCATCTTCCTCTTCGCGAGTGATCTTTCCTATGAATTTTCCTTGCGATTTGGAGTAATGAAGTTCTAAAGAGGGCCGCTCGAGAAGAGCCCTGGTCATTTCGTCGATATCAATCATGTGCAAATCCTCTTTCTTTTATTCTAATTTTTTCTCAAAGAAAGAGATAGAGTGCAAAAACTAAAAATCCCAGCCGATTTTTTCCGAAACGAGATTATTGACCTTGAGCTTCAATCGGTAGCGATCGACTTCAAGTTCCGATGCAGGATGAATGAGCGCTAAAGCCCCTTTCTCCTTCTCGTTAGCGTCTTCCGAAGCGAAAACAAGTTTATAAGTCGCCCTTCCTCTATGCGAAAGGGAGTAGGTTCTATCGACGTATTCGTTTTCTTTATCAAGACGAGCGACCTCCTTATAGTGTGGCTCGCTCTCATCGGCCCTTAAAAGCAAAACAGGCTCTTTCTCTTTCCAAGAAAGCAAGACGCCTTCTTTTTGATAAGTGGCTTGGAAGCCAGAAGGGATGTTTCCTTTTTTCACCTTTTCAAAGGAAGAAAAGGAATACGTCTTCCCTGCTTCCGTTTTTAAGGTTAAAAAATGCCCATCTCTTTTGAAAGGGACAAGGCCTTTCTCATCATGAACTTGTGTCGTCTTATTAACGCCAGGATAATAAAGCGTGAGCTCTTTCCCTGACCCTGAGCGAATGTGCAAATCCGTCAATCGTTCTTTATTGTAGGTAAGCGAAACTTCGAAATTCCCTCTCGCCCTTAAGCCTTGGACTTCGATATTCTTCCATGAAGAAGGAATGGCAGGAAGGATAGAAAGATAACCTTCATGGCTTTCTAGAAGCATCTCCGCCATGCCCGCTAAAGCGCCGAAGTTGCCATCAATTTGAAAAGGAGGGTGAACATCCCAAAGATTGGGATGGGTTTTGAAACGGAGCAAATTCTTTAAAAGCAAATAGGCGTGCTCACCTTCCCCCACTCTCGCGTAAGAGCAAAGACGGTGCGCCAAAGCCCAGCCAGTAGAAAAATCGCCGCGATACTTAAGGGTGAGTTTTGCCGCATCGAGCCATGCGGGAGTTTTGTGACTTATAAGATCTCCTGGCATAAGGCCCACGAGCTCGGAAAGATGACGATGGCCATATTCGCCGATCTCGCCATAGAAATGCTCTTCCCCATACTCTTTGATTTGCCCAGAATAACCGATTTGGATGGGATAATAATGAGAAACTTCCCTTTCCTCTTCTTTTGTAATTTCGTCGGAAATTCCTAAAATCTTCGCAAATCTCAAATCGTTTATGGCGTTTTCCTCAAACCATTGCTCATCGAAAGCGCACCCAACCGTATGGTAATACTGTTGTTTCGCTTGGCCATTCTCCCAATGCCCAGAAAGAATTTGTTCGGGCGAAGCACTAAAAGAGCATAAATACGCATCATCGTATTTCTTGACGCATTGAAGGAAAAATTTTGCCGTTCCATGGCTTGATGGAAAAGCGTAGTCCTTAAGAAGCGCTTCATCTTGGGTGTAATCATAGGCATCCACGAAAAGTTGAGTTGTCATGCCTCCCGTGCCAGGTCCAGAGTGCGTATTGGGATTTAAGCCTTCTATTTCATAGGCAAAGGCCCCCGTTCCAATCGTCCAACCGCAATCGGAAGCTTCCTTTCCGAGCACCTTAGTGACCCATTCTTTCGCATTTTCCATCGCCTTTGGAAGATAGGCTTTGAAGAAATCCTTATAAGGCTCAAAAGTTTCGGCAAGGTTGGTTATGAAAGCCGGCCAATAATTCATCTGGACATTGATGTTATGCCAAAAGCCACTTCCCCATGGCGATTTGTCGTGAGCGCTCCAAACGCCTTGCAAAGAGGCGGGAAGTCCTCCTTTGCGGGAAGAGGAAATAAGAAGATGCCTTCCGAAAAAGAAATAAAGCTCTTCCAAATAAGGAACGCTTTCTCCTTTTCGATAAGCATTCAAAAGAGAAGGGGTATCACGGGAATCAACCTCATTTGAAAGCGAGAACTCCACTCGATCCATAAGGGATTTGTAATCTTTTTTATGATTTTCATAGAGTTCTTCATAGCTTTTTGCTTGGACGTCCAAAAGGTTTGAGAGAACTTCCTGATGAGGATCTTCCCCTTCCGCCAAGTGGGTGAAAAAGGTTTTGCTACAAAGCGTATAGGAAGTGCCCGCGACAAACATCAAAGTCGCTTCTTTGGCATTTCGAAACTCGAGACGGCCTTCTTTTGCTTCCACTAGACCATCGCTTTTCCCACTTAGCCGCGCCTCATAAATAAGAGAACGGCTCGGTAAGCTCCCTCTTGCCAAAAGGCCATTTTCGTCAAAGGTGATTTCGCCAGTTCTTCCTCCTTCTTCGATGCTTCTTTCTCCCAAATAGGGAATAACGAGTTCCGCTTTAAAAGAAATGGGTTTAGAAGAGCGAATACGATAAATCAAAGCCTTGTCGGGGTATGAGTAAAAGCACTCGCGAACAATAGAACCGCTTTCGGAGGAAGCGAATTGACTATAGCAAACCCCATCCTGGAGGCGAAGACCCCTCTCATAGCCAGAGATCTCTTGCGGCTTGAAAGAAAGATGAATCTCCATGAAGTTCGAGACGCCGCCTTGACGATAAGCATTGGCGAATTCATTGGTGGTGATTTGTATTCTTTCGAGACTGGTCCCGCCAAAAAGAGAGGCGCCAAATCTTCCATTTCCAATTGGCAACGAGTATTTTTCCCATCCTTCTATGGAATTGGGCGCTTCTTCTTTAAAACGAATTCGAAGGTCTTTTTTCATATTTATTCCTCTTATTATTGAATATCCTTTTGCCGCTTTTTATGACGAAGAAACGCCAAGCTCCAAAAATGCATAAGCGAATTCCCACAAAAGATTGCGCCCTTTTTTATCCACGCTTAAACGATTCGTTGAAACATCGGAAACGAAAAGGTAAGTCGTTTCCTTAAGCTCAAACCAGGAAGAGAATTTCTTCCCTTCGTTATAAGAAACGTCTTGAAGGTCATAAATCTTGATTCCCCTGGGCTTTTGAAATTCGCCTTGATAGAAGGAGATGGAAGAAGAAATTTCTTGGAACCGAGAAGAGTTCTCGTCTTCGATGTCCTTGGCGTAAGATGCGTAAGAAGGGTGGGAGGCAAGAACGCTTTCGGGGAGAAGATAGATATCCGCCACGCTTGATATATAGGAGGAGGCCACTTGGTTATATCCATCATTTCCTTCCAAAGAAGAAGTGCAATGAATGGCTTTTACCTCGTTTTGGCCCACCATCGAATAAAGATCCTTTTGAAAGGAAAGGTCTTTCGTTTCGAAAGAGACGAAAATTTCCAAAATCTCGTTTTCCTTAAGCTTATCTTTGTAATTGAAAGAGAAGGCCAATATCGCGCTTAGAACGCCAAAGACGCCGAGGATTTTCCACCAGTCGTAATGGAGAAAAGAAAGAAAAAGCATCTTCTTACTCTTCATCGCTTTCTTCCTTATAGCCAAAGAGGTGATCTTTTTCAAAAGAAAGGAGGTACTTCTTGTCCTTCTTAAAAGAAATGGGGGCTTCCTCTAAATAAAGGAAGAGTCTTTCTTGGCCTTCTTCATTCACAAAGACGGCTTCTTTGAAAGAAAGCTTATTGACATAACGGATGCCTTTCTCATATTTGAAGGTAAAAACCGCATTATCCTTGCGTTTCCCACCCATTTTCAAAAAAGAATCGATACATTTAAGGTGCGAATACTTATAGAAGACAAGATAGTAATCCCCGATGACTAATAAGAAGAGAAGGAGCAAAGAGAGAGCAAAATACGTCCAAGTTTCATTCCGAGGATGCAAAAAGAAAAGAAGGAGAATGGCAAGAAGGAGAGTAGCAGAAAGGAAAAAAGCAAAAAGAAGACAGCTCTTTTCTTGCTTCTTCCTTTTTTTGTTGTCGTTATAAATATCAATCATCTTTTGTCTTCCTTCTCGAATTCATGACGCAATCCTTTTTTATAAAGAGAGGGATAGCTTTCCTTGTTCGTGAATTCGTCAAACAAAGAAAAGCAATAAAGACTCCATCCCACAAGATAGAAAGGCAAAATTAGAGCGAACAAAATAGCAAAAAGCAAAAATTGAATCATGATTTGATCGACAAGCGTTAAACAAACCACAGCGCATGGGAAAAGGAAAAACAATAAGGCGATAAGAGGTCTCTTTAATAAATAAGAAAACGCATTCCTTAAAAGCCTAAAGAAAGGATCGCTATAGACGAGCGTCTCCACCATCGCCATCATTAGAACCGGCAAGAACAATAAAAAGACGCCGCTTATAAGATTGGCTACCAAGGAATTTTCAACCGTTAAGGAAAGAAGCTCATCCAACACGAAGAAGAAGGAAAAGCAAAGCCAAAAGAGAAAGTAGTTCTTAAAGTTTTGTTTAACGCCTTTCCCAAAGTCGTGCCAAAAATAGATGCCATTCCCCCATATCCATTGCCGAACGATCCTTCCTATCCCACCCAAAGCGAGAAACAAAAAGAAGAAGCATAAGGAATAGATGCCGCTAAAAAGAAGGGTCGTCGTTTTATAGAAGGAAAGATACTCCGCTTCCGCCATGCTTTTCGAAGCCGGGTAAAGGAGAGCGTAGTATTTAAGCAAGAAAGAAAAGAGAAAAGGAATGCCAAAAAGAAGCAAGATGCCGCCAATCTCCAAAAACAAAATGAATCTTGTTTTAAAAAAATCCCAAAATTCCTGTCCTCTCGTCTTTGGAAGATCCTCGATTTGGAACGCCTTTTTAGCTGGCCTAAATTTCATTTGAGACCCTCTTTCTCAAACACATAAGCAGCATCGACAAAGCCAAGTTCATGCGAAGGAACCTCTTTAAGAAGCTTGCCGTCTTCCAAAAAGAAGACATTCGAAGAGACGTAAATCGCCTCTTTGAGATTGTGAGTTATATAAATTGCCGTCGTTTGGTATTTCTCTAACATCCTCTTTATCGTGCGAAGAACATCTTCTTTCTCTCTTAGATCGACATTGGAAAGAGGCTCATCGAGCATGATGAGATCCGGATTTTTAATGAGAGCTCTTCCCAAACAAACCTTTTGTATCTGACCCGTCGACAATTGACGTGGTTTTCTCGAAAGAAGAGGTTCGATGCGAAGTTCTTTCGCCATATCCAAAACCCGAGAGGTTATAGAATCATAAGATTCCCTTTCGAGTTTCAAAGGAAAAGCGAGGTTATCGAATACCGTCAAATGGGGATAGAGAGCGAATTCTTGCATGACGTAGGAAAGCCTTCGTTCCTTATTGGAAAGGGTAGCGATATCCATGCCATTGCTATAAATCGCGCCATCGTAAGAAAGTTGCCGCGATAGCGCTCTTAAAAGAGTGGTCTTCCCCGAACCGGATTCACCCATAACGGCACTCACTTCACCATCGGGAAAAACAAGGCTCAAATCCTTTAAAGCAGGGTATTCCTCTTTTTTCTTTCCAAGATAAGTGACACTTAAATGTTCGATGCTTATTTCAGGCATAAGTTTATGATAGCTCACAAAAGAAAAAGAGGAAAAAGGCAAAAGCTTTTTTCTTGATATAGATAGCAATAACGGATAAATATTAAGACCATTTCGAGCTTTTTCGGACGATTGGCACGGTATTTTATTTTCTCTTTTCTAAGGAAAACAATAACAAATAGCCACTTGAAAATACCTTCTAAAAGGACATATTCCTAAGCGGCCGCTTTAAGAGAAAGCAAATCTCTTTTTGACTTCAGGATGTTTTTCAACACCAAAAGGCAATACAAACATGTTTCCGTAACCCATTTATATTGAAATGCTTTCATGGGAACAAGTTTAGGGCACGGTGGTTTATCATTATTGATACCTTTCCAACCACCAACCAAATGGCACATAAGAATGGCAAAATATCCCTCTATCTCACAATTTTCATAGTCTTGTCCAAAAAAAGACTGGGACAGTTCGCCTTATCGCCTAATCCGCCTAGGATCCTTCTCCTTCTCTAACGCTTGTCTCTAGTGGCGATGACATCCGACAAAAAAGAGATTCGGCGATTCAAAGCCGCGCCTAAAAAGCTGCCCCTCATCTATTTCCTAAAAACCATATTTCCTTCTCAAAAGAGCGTTGGAATAAATAGAAACATCCTTGTATTTATCATTGTCATTTCTCTATCGGAAAAAACGCCATATTTCCATCTTGGCCCTCGCGAATCAAAGCGACACCTCTTTCGAACAGCCAAGAATGGCCATAACAAAAGACAAGGCGATTATTCTATGAGTTCCAAATCCTTGGCAAAAAAGAGAAGGTCGCCACCGCCCAACCCACCATCGCCTTCGACGAAACCATCCGCTCTTCCGAGCACCCTTTGAGGAGGCCGCGACTTTCCTCGCCCAGGCGAAGAAAACGGCGTATTCGCTCCCCTTCCCACTCCATTGGGTCGAAGGAGAGAGAAAAAAGCCCTTTCGGTAGTAAAATAGGCATGGTAGAGTCCTCCCTAAGCAAGTGGATTCGACCAAAAAACGCCGGCAATTCAGCGATTCCGGCGTCTTTTTCATTGGCCAGTCGTTTTTTGAACAGCCCCTTCTATTCCATTTTTCCGACTAAAACCGTTTGAGAGCGTTCTCTAATTTATCGTCAATGTTCCTTTTGCGGTATTGCCAATAATCTTGCCAGGTATCTTTTTCTGGGCGTCTTCGGTCGCGTTCTCTTGTCCAACATCTCGGCTTGCTTCCGTCTCGCCGATCTTAACGATGCCGTTATTCGCGCAACCGGTAAAAGTAACAGTATTAACCGCTCTACCAGCGATGCCGCCAACGCTCATAATGCCGGTGATGTTGCCATAATTGGAACACGAGTCGAACTTGACCCCGGCTTTGTTAGACAATCCGGCAATGCCTCCTAAGCAGCTATTGGAAGTTTGAGAAAGATTGACATAATTCATGCAATTAGAGATAGTCGCAACCTCATCGACGGAACCGACGATGCCTCCGCAGAAATTGCTGGTAACGTTGAAGGATGGCTGGGTCTTACCTTGGCTCGCTTCTTCTTTCGTATAGCCATACACGCAATTGGAAATCTTGCTCTTCCCCGTTCTCCCGACAATTCCACCTATTTTTTGCAAATTGCTTTCGCTCGTTATCGAACCATAATTCGAGCAACCATCAATGCTCCCGGTTGCATTTTTACCAACAATTCCGCCTATATAGGCTTGCGAGTCCTTAGTAGCGGAAATACTACCCGTATAGGTTATGTCCGCATAGTTTCTGGAATTGGAAATCATTTGTTTGCCATCGGCTCTTCCAACGATGCCGCCCAAAACGCTCTCAGTAACGTTTATCGCCCCATGATTTTCCAGATTGTCGAGAATGGTTTTAGAGGTGGCGTCACCATAAATAAATCCGACGATTCCCCCGACTGTGTCTTTCGCACTGACGCTGGCGTAATTTTTCACGTTGCTAATTGTCGCGTCGCTCACTAGCGCTGAAACGAGGCTTCCAGCAACAGATTCTTTCCCAAGGACGCTTCCTCTAATCGTCACATTTTCAAAGGACGCGTTATTGCCAGCATGCGCGAATAAGCCAGCTCGGTTTGCATCATCAGAGATGTCGATATACACTTCGTGACCATCCCCGTCGAAATGCCCCGAAAACGGCGTTTCATGCGACGCATCCGCGGAGGTGGTTACTTTGTTCGTCTCATCTCCAATATTTGCGGTCAGCTTAAAGTAGCGGTCCTTAAACATGTAGGTTTTAGTCGCCTCGGCAAATTCGTTCCAATCATTCAACGAGCTGATTAGAAACGGTTCTTGCTTAACACCGGAGCCTTCTAAGCCCCAGGACCAAGTCGCATCCCATTTATCGCTTTCGGAGGCCACTATCCCTTCATAAGTGCAATCAAATTCCAAAGTTAACTCTGTAAGCGTTACATCCTTTTCCTTGGCGAATAACATGAAATGTTCTCCACCCGTGGCTTCTAAGGCCACGCTATCTTTCGTGGCCACAGCCGACTGGTATTTGGAGATAACGTTTTTTGAGGTCGTTCCGCTCATAAACACGAAGTCGCCATTCGTTTTATAGCGAATCCCTTTTAAGTTATTGAAGCAGGTGAAATTCCTTAGATAGCCGCCTTTGGAAATATGGATTCCGTTTATATCGAAGGCTACTCCTTCGCCTTCGAAGGAAAAGGTATACCCATCGCTCACGAATTCTACCTTTCCTTCTTGTAAGACTTTGCTTTGGAGATTCGAAACCAAATCCATCGTCTTTCCTTTGTCCGAGGCCGCCTTGACGTAAAGCGGATCGATAGTCGATAAGCGGTCGAAAAGAGAAAAGCTAAAAACACCTATCGAGCCAATAGCGCTTAAAAGCAGAACAACCTTTTTTCTCATATGAGTCTCCTTGGTTTTTCGCATTGTCTACAAAAAGAAATATCTTTTTGACCATGCGATGGCGGCGATCGATGCCAAGAACGGTAGGCAATGCGAACGCCTCCTCCTATAAAGCCATTATATTTAAGCGCTTACATAGCAACAAGTTTTGCAAGTGGTGTTTTACCATTATTGATACTATTTTTACAATAGACCGAACCGGAAAGAAAATCGATCTTTAGCAGAAACTCATTAAATAGAAACCGAATAATCGCAAAAATTCAGTTTTTATCGATTTTTTCTTGTCAAATCTAATTTGAATAAATGTAGCCTTAAATATCAGAAATATTAAAGCTATGGGATAAATAAAGGATTGTAGGTTTGTGCTACAAACCAATGGGGCTTGGAAGGCGATTCTGAAGACCTGTTTGGCAATATTTTTCCCTCTATCGTTCCTAAATCCAACAAGAAGCCCTGCGAGGCCAGTGGCATTTCCCTCGTCCTCAAAGATGCGTAGTGGCGATAAGGAAAACGATAACGCTCACAAACCTAGAACCATCCAAATTCGTTTGTATTGTCGCTCATGGGATTTTGCGCATTTAAGTCAATGCCAAAATGAGCGTCGAAGCATCGGCGCTTTTCTCTTCGAAAGCCAAATGGAGCAGCACTCGCGCGGCATCTCCCATTATCTTGTCAACGAAGAGGGCCCACTAGAAAGCGGCATATAGATTCCTTTTATTCTAAATTAACGATTGAAAGCCTATTTCGTCTTTTTTTTATTAAAATCCTCGTCATTGTCATTTCCCTATTGAAAACAACGCCATTTTTCCAGCAACCAAAAAAGCCCGTTACCGTAGATAAAGCGATTATTTTATGAGCCCCAAATCCTTGGCGATAGAAGAGAAAGTCCCAGCTGTCCAACCCATCATCTCATTGGCTGGATACTCTTTTTTCTTGGCCCTACCACCTTTAAGGGGATCGTATGTTTCCCAAAGTTTTCCTGTTGCAACATACGTATCGGAAATATTTTTTAGCCAGATCTCTCCTATTTCTCTCGCTTCTTCTTCCAAGCCACAAGAAGATAAGCCCCAATAGGCAAGGTAGTTATCATATGGCCAAGAATAGGGGTAAGCGGCTTGATAGGCGATTTTCTCGTTATCATCCTTTTGGGTAGAAACCACGCCATGGGGATAGCAGAGCCTTAAAAGGACTTTTCTAGCCGCTTCCTGGTTGTTGGATAAACCGGTTATAAAAGGCATAAACTGACCGGTAAAGCAATAATCTTCCCGGAATATTTCCCCTGCGTCAAAATCGTAGTCATAGTAAACGCCATCCTCTCCCAGCATCCAAGCATCCATTTTCTTTTTCCGAGACGAAGCAGCCTCAAGGAATCTATTCTCTTCCTCAGGCTCAAACTTCTTGGCCAAAACGGCTAAATCAAGTTCCATGCCATAAAGATTGGCGTTGAGATCAACCGGATTAATATGGGCGCCTCTTTCTCGGAAACGCGGTGTGAAATCAAGACCGGCTTCACCATCAGCCAAATAATTCTCGCCAAGATCCGCTCGCTTCGCTTTAGGAAGATCGATGGTTAAGCCAAGGCGTTCCGTAGCCACATAATGGTAGTAATCGCAAAGATCATCTTCCGTTAGATGGTTATGAAGATATCGGTTTAACCCGTTTTTAGTGATGCGTTCAGTCATCCAAAATTGATATTCTTTCTTTAAAGCGAAGTACGCTTTCTTAAGCCACAAATCGTCTCTTGAAACTTCATAGATGTCCTTTACCATGAAATGGAGATAGGGAGGTTGCGAAGTCCATTTGATGAGGTTCTCGCTATAGGCATTAGGGACGAAGCCGAGCTTATCAAGGGCAAAGAACAAATTCTCTACATTTGATTTTGCGAAATCAAAAAATCCATCGTTAATCATGCCTCGATTCGTATAAAAAGTATCCCAATAGAAAAGGACATGGAAATCTCCAGCAATGCAAGGAGGAACGAATGGATAAGGCAATGCATAGGGTCCTTTTGGCTCGTTTTCTGGATAATGGACAGCTAAAGGCCAACGAGAAACGATGTACTTATGCGTTTCTTGGATATTTAGAAGTTCTTTCTCAGTCATAAAGCAATCTCCTTTTTAATTCCTTCTACCTCGATTTCGATAACCCCTTCAGGAAGAGTTTCTTTCATATCGAATCCAATATACGAAAAATCATTTCGGGTGAGTTTGAAGACAATCGTCTTTTCTTCGTCTTTTTTGAAGAAATATCGGCCAAAGGCAACAAGTCTCTTTGAAGGAATGCAAACATAATCTCTCGTTAATGTCCTCCCATAAAGAAGGACAACATGCTCGCCATCCATAGGCCCTTCGTTTTTGATGAGTATAGAGGCAAGAATGTCTTCCCCTTTCTTTTGTACGTCTAGTTCACGATATAGGAAACGGGAATAGCTTAAACCAAAGCCAAAGGGAAAAAGAGGGGAATTCGGGCCAAAAACATAGTCCTGTCCCGGTTTCTCCTGGTTTCCTTCTCGGCCATAGTTCCCTCTCGGGAGATAGTGATTATAGAAAATCGGGAGTTGACCGGCGTTTCGAGCAACGGTAAATGGTAGCCTTCCTGAGGGATTGATTTTTCCCAGCAAAATATCGCAAACTGCAAGATTCCCAAGCATCCCTACCCCATAGCAAAAAAGGACCGCGTCAAGATAGTCCAACTCCTTCTCTAGACTGACTGGTTTTCCCCCATAATTTAAGAAAACAATTGGTTTTGCAGCCTTTTTTAGATTTTCTAAAAGTCCCTTTTGCGATTCCGTGAGTCCAATATCGGTAACGTCGTATCCTTCGGAAGAAGTCACGGCATCATATTTCATAAGAGGGTTGTTCTTTCCACCATTTTCGCCACCCGAATAGCCAACAGAATTATTCCCGCCAGCAAAGACGATGACGTCCGCCCACTTGGAATCGTCTAAGATCTCTGGAAGCTCTTTTTTGTCAAGCCGAAAGAAGTTGCACCCTTTATGAACACGGACATTTTCCTTGCCAAAACGGTCGATGAAAGCCTTATCCGTCGCAATGGCTTTTTCGGACATGGCTTCCTTCTCCTGATAATCTTCGAGCGCCGCATAATAAGTTATGCCGCCTAATTGGGCCATTTCAGCGTTCGGGCCAACAAGAAAGATTTTGGTTCCCTTCTTAAGTGGGAGTATCCCATTGTTTTTTAAAAGAGTCGCCCCTTTTGCTTCCTCTTCATAAGTAAGATCAAAGGCTTCTTGGCTTCCGACCGTCTCTTTCGCTTTTTCCAAATCAAAGGAAGGATTCTCAAAAAGGCCTAAGGAGAATTTCGCTTTCAAAATACGATAGACCGCTTCATCGACAAGCGAGGAATAATGCTCTTCGTGAGCAATCTCATCCATGAATTTCTCGTTATAGCAAAGCGGTTCGCAAGCTTCCATATCAACGCCCGCATCAAGTAGCTTCTTTGCAAGATCGCTATAGGAGGAACCGATACCCATAACGTTTTTCATAATCCCAGACATGCCATAGTCAAGTATGGTCACGCCCTCGAAAGAAAGCTCTTCGCGAAGGACTTTCTTCATCCATAGAGGGGAAATCGTAACTGGCACTCCATCCACGACGTTATAGCAAGTCATTAACCCCATTGCGCCCTCTTCAATGGCGGCTTTGAAAGATGGTAAGAAATATTGGCGCATTTCCCTTTCACCCATATGCATAGGAGCTAAGTTCAAACCGCCTTCTGGCGAAGAATAACCCAAAAAGTGTTTGGGAGTAGCCATCACTTTCTCTTCTTGAATGCCCCGTACTATGCCCTTAGCCATAAGACTAAGGTGAAAAGGATCTTCCGATATATTTTCTTCGCATCTCCCCCATCGAGGATCACGGAAAAGATCCAAATTTGGAGCGTACACTTTATTGAATCCCAAAGACCGAATTTCTTTGGCTTGCATCTTGGAGACGCGATAGGCTAAATCAACGTCAAAAGAAGCGCCCAAGCAACCTGCGGTCGGAAAGATGGTCGTAAAAGGCAAGGCGCTGCCATGCACATTTTCGCAGCTGACAAACGTCGGTATTCCAAATCGGGAGAAGGAAACGGTTGCCTCTTCCATTTCTTTCAGTTTTTTTAAATCAAAAGACTTAAACCAATACCATTCCCCATGGACAATGTCTTTCCCTTCTTGAAAAGAAGACAAAATCTCTTCCAGAGAATAAAGACAACCAGAGCAATTCATTTGCTCTATTTTTTCTTTGCTCGAGAGTCTCTTCAAAAGATCTTCCGCTCGAACACCAGCGCTTAAGGAGGGATTCTTATATTTTTCCATTTTCAGAAAACCTTTGCAAAAGCCTCCCCAACGAGGCCAACATCAAAATCCTTATGGTCAAAGAGATTGGCTTTGACGGGTTTAATTCGTAACACTATTTCATTCTCTCCTTCTTTTAAAAGGGGGCTCACATCGAATTCAAATGGAAGCCATAAGCGAGTGCCAGCCTCTTCCCCATTCACATAAAGCGAGGCGAAGTCATAGACGTTTTCAAAATAAAGACGAGCGCCTTTGCATTTCCTTTGGATCTTCAATAAGAAAGTAAGAGAAACTTCTCCACTAAAACCATGGAGACCGTTTTTGTGGGCGGAAGCAAAGGGATATGATTCTCCATCAAAAAGAGCGGTTTTCAAAGTAAGGGGAATCTTCTCATAAGAGGGCTTTTCTTCTTCCTTTTCTTTGCTATAGCCGCTTAAGAAAGTAAGCAAAAGGGATTCTTTTTTCTTCAAATAAAGCGCTTCGTAACGGGCATCTCCTTCTTTAAAAAGAAGTTTCGTCTCGCCTGTTTCTAAATCCCACTTTTCAACGCTTTTCCCCTTTGGCACAAAAAGAGAGATTTTGTTTTCTTTTGAAAGGCTATTCACCAAGAAAAGACACTTTGTTTGCTGTTCGCTTCTCTCATAAGAAATCACGTTTTCCCCAATAAAACCCTTATTGATTTTAGAATCTAAATCGGAAACCCCCTCTTCTTCATCGAAATAGAAATAGGGATGATTAGCAAGAGAGCATCTCTTTGTTCCAAAGGAATAAATCAAGCCTTTTGAGGCGAATTCTTGAAGCACAGGCAAAATCGATTCATCAGGTGAACAAGGCAAAAGAATCGCTTCGAAAGCGAATTCGCCCACGGTAAGCACTTGATCGACCACCTTCGCATCCTTAAGGAAACTTTCTGGAACAAGCTCGTAGTCTATCCCTTTTTCCAAAAGAGCGCCGGTTAAACGATCTAAGCAATCATCAATATCACAGACCTCGCGGCGATTAAGAGGCATGAAGCGCTTCTTAGCGAGGTCGGCTGGATAATAAAGAGCGACTTTAGGTTTATGCTTTCCTTGGGAAAGGGAATAGGAAAGACGGGCAACGTAATCGCTTAGCTTATAAAAAGAAGGCCAATAGTCGTTTTGGAAAAACAAGGATGGGGGCGACTCAGTTTTACGGTACCCATCAATAGAAGAAAAGAAAGCGTGCAAAACAAGCATATTGATGCCTTGCGCATATTGAAGGTCTATTCTTTCTTTCATCTCTTGAGGCGTCAATTCCCAGCCAAAGCAACCGAAAGTCTCAGATAGAGTTCGCGGCTTCGAAAGAAGGTCGGCAGCGCTGCTGCCAAGCCTTTCGGTAACGCGTGGATAGGTTCTTTCGATGCAATCGATGCCAGAATAATCCAAACCATCGATAGCTAAGAAAAAATCCCCTTCCGCCTGCACCAGCCATTGGAGTTTATCCTCATGATGGAGATGTCCGATCGAAAACAAACCATCCCCGTGTAGGAAATTGCGAATGTGATCAAAGTACGACTCCTTATAGAAACGATCTAAAGCATTATAATAATCTAACCGTACCTTGTTCGATAAAGGCATATCTTGCCAAAGTGTTGGTAAATAGGGACGAATATCATATCCATAGGCTTTGATAAAACGCTCGGGAAATTCCTTCGTCCATGCCAAAGTATTAATGTTTTTCGCCTGTTCCAAATAATTCTGATAGAATCCAGGTTCGTCGGTAAAGAAACCTTTGATGGTATTCCCCCAATATTCAGGGAATCTCCTTTTGTATTCTTTATGGGTTGCCTCAATAAAGACATCCGTGGCCTTGGTATTCAGTAAATCAACATAAGGAAGGTCGCTATAAGCGGGCGTATGGAGGCAATTTTCCATCCTGAAAACAAAGACCTCCCAACAAAGGGTTTCGGAATGCCATGGCTCTTTGCCATTCTTTCCATAGTCCGTGATATCAACGAATTCTTTGTCTTGGTAGACGGCGATTGTCGCTACGAGTTCCGTTCCTTCCTTTTCGGGGATGAGGACAGGCTTACCAAGGACCGGATAAATTTTCTCGATGCTTAGGCACTTAGCCGCAAAAGAAGGATCTTTTGCCAATACCTTTCCACCGGCATAACCGCTTGGCCAATTGTCTTCATCATAGATCCAAAGTCGCAATCCAAGCTCTTTGGCTTTTTTTAAAGCGACCTCAACGCGATGAAACCATCCTTCCGAAAGATAAGGAACGCTAAGTCCTTTTCGGGCGTGCAAAATAACTTCATGGATATGCTGCTGGGCCATCTCCGTGAGCTCAAAAAGGATCTTCTCGTCTTCCATGTTGTCGTTCCAAAACCAAAACGGCACTGGACCATATTCATTGGGGGGATTCTTGAATAGCTTTCGATCAATCATATTCCGCTCCTCTTAAGGAAAGGGCGACTTCTCCTAGATTATAAGAAAAAGGATCTTCTTCTTCCTTGTTTTCTTCGTGGAAAAAATGCTTTTTTTTGCTTATGGAAAGAAATCTTCTTCTCAATTATATTGAGAATAACAAGCATAAAAGTAGGTGGCATTGGTAAAAAATTGTTTTTTTTATTACCAATGTTAAGATATGAGAAGGAATATGGCGAAAAATTATCTTGGTTTTATAAATCCTGAAAAGGGGGTCATTACAAAACAATACGTCACCCCTTGTTCCTCTCATAACCACAAGGTATGGGAACTTGTTTTCTTTTTTGACGGCATTGCTAAAACCCAAGTAAACAAAAAAGAATACGATGCAACAAGCGGCGATGTGTTTTTGGTAGGGCCACCTCATTTGCACGAGATTGGCATTTTGAAAAGCCCCCACCTTCATCAGGACGTTTATTTCCAAGAGGAAGACTTCCTTTCCATTATTTCCAAGCTTCCCAAGAATTTCCAAGATGAGATTCTAAGCGGATCGCGCCTCGTTCATCTAAAGCTAAGCGGAGAATCCTATTTATCCGTTAAATCCCTATGCGAGCATCTTTTCAATTTCTCCGTCTTTGATACATCTTTAGGGCAAGCAAGCACTCAGGAATTCGAAAAATGCCTTTCATTATCCATCTTGAATTACATTATCGGCCTTTATGTTGTGGCCTATTCAAGCCGCCATTCCCAAACTCCGAAATGGCTTCTTGATTTCATGAATGAGCTCCAAAAACCAGAAGTCTTTTCAAGACGAGTCACCGATATTGTCGCCTTAACCAATTATTCCCATTCTCAAGTTGGCACGATCTTCAAGAACTATAAAGGCGTATCCTTGGTCGACTATCTCATCGAGATTCGTATGAACTACGCAAGGGAGCTTTTGGAAGCGACTTCCAAAAGCGTGCTGACCATTTCCGAAGATTGCGGCTATAGCTCCTTGTCCTCTTTCATCAAACTCTTCCGCGAAAAGACCGGCTACTCTCCTCTCCAATATCGAAAAAAACGGCAACAAGAGCTCCAAAGTCTCATTGTTCCCGTTTATCAAAAGATGGATTAACCTTGCTTTTGCAATGATTTTTAGATTTTATCCTTTCACGCCATCCGATGCGCTTAAGCCGTTTTGCAATGGCTTTTGGAATATGGCATAAACAATAAGAATTGGAATCATTGAAATGATAAGGGCAGCAAACTTAACCCCAGTTCCGTATGTATTATTGGCCATAAGGTTATTCAAGCCGGCCGATAGAGTGTAATAATTCGAATCTTTGATGAACGTGATAGACATCGCATATTCATTCCAAACGCCAGCAAAACTCAAGAGACTCACCACAAATAAGGGAGGCTTCACCATCGGAACAACAATTTGAAAGAAACGCTGGAATTCATTTGCCCCATCAATCTCCGCCGCCTCAAGAATGTCGTTATTGAGCCCACGCATGAATGGTAGGGTCAAGAAGACATAGAAAGGCACGCCTTGAATGGCATTAAGAACCATCAAAGTCGGAATAACCATGGCTCCATCCGTTAGGCGAAGCTGTTGGCAGAACTTGAGAAGCGGAATAAGCAAAAGAAGTTGCGGAACCATCATGAATATCGAATAGAAATGATCCAAGAAGCGGAAGAATTTAGACTTGTATTTCGCAATGACATAGCTTGAGCCAAGCGTCATGAGCACTGTCAAAACCACCGTCCCCAAAGAAAGTACGATGGAGTTAAGGAAGTACCGAGAGAATTCCGCTTCCTTCCAGGCGTTCATGTAATTGGAAATAAGAAACTCGGTAGGCCACGTAAAAGCGCCCGCCATAAAATCCTTTTGACTCTTGAATGAAGTCATAATCGCCCATAGAAGAGGGAAAACGATAAGCACGCTCCAAAAGACTAAAAGGACACGAATCACCCAACGGGATATAATTTCGCTCTTCGTTTGAGGAGCGTGGCTTCGAGACACAACTAAATCTTTATTACTCATAGAAACGTCTCCCGAAAGTGCTCATAAGCGCTTTTACGCCAAGCGAAATGGTGGCCGTTAAAATTAACATCACGATAGACGCGGCATAGGAGAAAGCCACTCGCGATCCCGATGTGCCATAGATATAAACATATAAACCCATGACCATCGAGTTATTGTCAACGCCACCATTCGGCGTAAAAACGTTGACGATACCAAAGTTGCCACCCAAAGATTGATAAAGGATAGAGACCACCATAAAAGTCACTTCAAGCCAAACGGCAGGCATGGTGATATGAATAAGTTGTTGCCAATTCGAAGCGCCATCGATCTCTGCCGCTTCATAAAGTTCAAGAGGAATTTGGTTAATGGCCGAAATCATAGTGATCATGAATAGGCCTACACCACACCAACTCGCAACAAAACCGATGCAAAGAAGCGGCAGTTCCGTAATCCAATCGACAGGAGCCCCGCCGAAAAGAGAACGAATAGCGTTAAGAAGGCCGCTATCTCCAGACATAAAGACGAAGCTCCATAAAGAACCGACAATAACAACCGAAAGCATATTCGGGATATAGAAGAGGAACTTATAGGTAATAACTTCTCCCGTCCTTAAACGGAACCTCGTAAGGCTTACCGCAAAAAGAATGGTGAGAGTAATGATAAGAACCTCTTTTATCCCAGTAATGGCAAAGTCGTTGCCAAAAGCTTTCCAGAAGACAGGGTCGTTAAGCACTTCAGCGTAGTTGCCAAAACCGATGAAATCCTTCCGAATGTACCCTCTCCAATTGGTAAAAGAGTCGAAGACAGAACGAATGATAGGATAAACGCAAAAGAAGAGGTAAAGGAAGAAAGGAATCAGGCAAAAGATAAAAGCGAAAAGAACTTTGCTCTTATCAAGCCTCACTTTCTTTGACCTAGGACGATGAAGTGCGAGTTCCATAAACTTTTAAACTATCTTTCGCTAATAGTCTTAAGGGCTGCAGCCTTGATAGCTTCACAAGCAGCGTCAACAGTCGTTGTTTTTTTGACTAAACTATTGACGGCGTTATTGATAGCAGTGTCCACACCCCCCCAAGAGCCATCATTGGACATGTGTTGATAATTCGGGTTGTTGAAGACCGTTTGAACGTACTTGTTAACTTCGGTGACATTAGAATCGTTCGCAAGATCAAGCGTGGCAACCGATGGCGAATCAGAGGCATAGACGAATTGTTTCAAAACATCATCGTTATAAAGCGAGGCCAAGAATTTTTTCGCGCCTTCCTTGTTTTTTGCTTGTGAAGCGATGCCACAGCAAACGGAGGAGGTTACAATCGTTTGTTTCTCTTTCACCAAAGGCGATGGCGCATAGTGCATGTTAAAACCATCTGGAATGGCATGGAGTTTATCCATTTCGCTACGGAGCCAAAGTCCATTTGGAATCATCGCCGCTTTATGAGAAAGCCATTCCGTTTGGCTCATGGTGTGATTAAGTGAGAGACAATCCGCAACAACATTGTTATTAAGATTGATGAAATCGTTGAAACGGTTCATGACTTCTTTAAATTCCGGAGAAACATAAACATCGGCGTCTTGGCAATTCATAACGCGTTTGAAGAAAGCGTCGCCATATTCGGCAAAAGCAGGAACAAGCATCCCTTGAACGAGATAACCACTATAAACGCCAGGATAAATAAGAGTCTTGATGTCACTGGTCGCTTTGCCGGCGAAAGCCGTAAGCTCATTGTAGTTCGATGGCATCGTCCATCCTTTCTCGCTAAAGAGGGTTTCATCGTACCACATGCCATAGGCATTTAAGAGGAGAGGGGCACCATAAGTGATGGTTTTGTTTGTTGTATCGGTGTATTTGCGCCAATAAGCCGCATTGACTTTGTCTTTGATGTAACCCTCTTCGCCTGGGGCTTTCGCAGTTTCAAGCCAGCCGCTTAAATCTTCCAAAAGACCTTCAGCGAGCCAAGTGTTGGTCGCAATTGTGCCATCAAGGAAGACAAAATCAGGCGGATTACCATTCATCCAACTATCTTCGAGGTTTTTATTAACGTTGTTATCCATATTGACAACCAGTTTGTATTCCGGATGGGCGGCCTCAAATTTTTCTAATGCGTACTTCCAAGGAGCCGTACCATAACCACCAGCATAAATTTGGAAGGTCAGCGTTTCCTTTGATGATTCCTTTCCACAACTCACAAGAGCCGTGGCGGCAAGAGCAACAAGAAGCAAACTTTTCTTTTTCATATTTTTCCCTTTCTAAGCCACATGTTTAGGCTTTTTTATATGCAAGGCAACAATAATGATTATTGCCATAGCAACAACTTCGGCGACACCAACCGCTAAAAGGCTGATGGCGATCGTATCGAACTCGTCCGTCTTTGCGTCGATGGATGGCGTTTCCGGGCTTTCTTTCCCATATGTTCCAGCGGGCATAAGACGATAAAGATAAGTGTTCTTTGCAAAGAAGTAGACATCGAAAGAAGTGATGTTTTGTCCAATGAGCTCTTGGTTATAGACGTCATAGACGTCATAAGCTTTAGGAAGTGTGATTGTTCTTTCGCCACCATAAGGAGAATCGATACAAAGATAACCGGCAGAAGAGAAGACGACATCGCTATAAGAGTCATCGTAAACATGAGCGCCAACCTTCTTCATGACATTTCGAAGTACCATTGCAGGCACGTGGCCAAAGCTAGAGAAAACACTGGTATAGGTTCCGCCATCCTTTGTCGGAACTTCCTTATAGGCCAAGCCAACGTAGTCGGTGCCTTTGATATGTCCTAAGGCTATAGCATCCGCGTCCACAACCTCAGCGGCCGGATTGACTTCTTTGATTTCCGGTTTCCCATAAGTGATGCCACGGGCATCCAAGGTGAATGGATCTTCGCTTTCCTTGTCGATAGTCACGGCCGTATAAACCATTTCTGGCAGAAGAGAAACATCCATATCGATAAGTGAAGAGATATTCCCACCACTCATCGAGCCATCTTGGCCATAAATGCCAGGGGTGCCGATCCAAACGACGGCTGAGCCATCTTTCTTGCAAGTCTTATTGATGCCATCGATCGTCTCTTGGTCAAAGCGGTTTCCAGCGATCAAATAAAGCTTGTAATCCTTCGGCAATCCTTTCTTAAAGTCGCTCGCCAAATAGATATCGTAACCCGCCCCGATTGCGGCTAAGTCTTCTTTTTGACGCCCCAAGTTCACTTCGAGAGCACTATAGGAGTAGCCAAAGCTATAGGCGTAATCGCTTGGCATCTTGTCTTCGATGATGAAAGCGACTTCACGATTGTTCTCATTCTCTTGATGTTCCATGGCATATTCCCATTCCGACAAGAGGAGAGATGTTAGATTATAAATTTCACTATCGTCATACCAGCCGCCCGTCATGTCATAAATCCAAGCGCCGTAGCCGGAAATAAGCGTGTTCGCGCCATCGCGCTTCATAAGGTTAATCGTGTCGCTAAGCGTGTAAGTCTTTCCCCATTCGTCCATAGTCGTCGGAGATTGGTCTGGCATATCCACTTTGACGGTACGTTCATCGAATTCAACAAGGCAAAGCTTCCCAGCGTTCACAATGCTTGTAGCCGCTTGCATAGGCGAGTTGCTATATCCGGTTTGACGGGTCATATACGAAACAGGGCCGCAAAAGAAATCGATGGGTGCGCTCGGCTCAAGCAAACGGGCAAATTCATTGTTACAAATGCCACTCGATTCATAAGTGAGAGCATTCGTGATGTAACCATGATACGTACCAGCAAGCCACTTGCCATCCGAAACTTCTTTTACAACGCTCGAGAAAGCCAGTATGGCATTCGTCATATTTCTCCCTTTGAAATCTTGGTAATCCATGACGCTCCGTTGAGTCACACCATCAAGAAGGGAAGGATACGTCGAAGGCTCACGTTCACCAAAACCAGGAATCGTCGCATTTTCAAGGGTAACGTTGCCATCGCCCCATGCTGCTTGGAGAGCACTATCGCTCTTGTAGCGGTCTTTTAAGAATGCCCGCCAGCCTTTTTGCGCAACTTTCGAAAAATCAGCACAGTTTCCAATTTCCATGCCATATTCTTGCCATTCGTAAGTCGCACCTTGCGCGAATTTGACGGCAAAGATGTGTGCCGCATAAGGCATGGACTTCATATGTTCCAAAACGGCACGCATGTATTTAGAAACGTCGCTCACCCATTTTTTTGAGGTGTAGGAGACATAATCGGTGCCGCCATTTGCCGTTAACGCCCTTTCTTCCGGGTATTTGTTAAGCCACCAAGAAGGAGGATCGCAACTAATCATCACCAAGAGTTTCGCTTTAGGAGCGCCACTTAGAGTGGTGTAGATCGTTTCGTCAAATGGTTCGAAATTGTAAGTGTCATCATTCGTCCAAGTCGATGCGCCAGTGATAGTATCGACGACTTTATTATTGCCCACCGAGAAAAGACGCATGCCAGAATCGTAAAGACGTTGCGCATAAACTGGCTTAAAATACTTCAGACCGTCGCTTTGCATAAAGAGATAAGGAGCGTATTCCTTATCCCCTATCTGAAGCTTGGTAAGGCCTTTATTCCGAATAATGGATGTTTGCTCAATTTTAAGTTCGACAGGCAAGAAGCGGATATAGTGACCGCGAAGTTTGTTGCCGCTATAGTCAGGGTTATTGACGATTTTAATTGCCTTTTCATCGAATTGAAGCATGTAGGAATCCGACTCTATGAAATCAGGCACATCGACTTCATATCCGATCGTTACTGTTTGGCCTTCTTTCCATTCAGTCATTTCCGGTCCAGAGACTTGTTTCAAAACGGATTTTGCAGGATTCGACTCGTCAATGTCGCTCGAATACTTACTCCAAAAAGAGGCGCTAATTGTGATGGGTTTTTCGATTTTCCCCATTGGTTTCCACACAATTTGGAAAGACATATTGCCACCAAGTTGGATTTCTTCGGGGAAATGGGCATCGACCAATTCAAGTTCAGGGACAGTCGAAGCCAAGGAAACAAAAGGAATCGATCCCCAAGGCATGCAGCCAACCGCGCCAACCACATAGGAATCTTTCCAAGAAGAGTCATCATAACCAACTTCAGTCCAACTTAAATCTTCATTGGAAATATACTGTTCACCAATCGGACCGACGGTTTTTGAAGTCTTCGTTGTTTTGTCGGAATAGACGCTTATAACACGCCCACTCTCTGTAATGATAGTGATTTCAAAAAGAAGACCGGAGTAATAGGTAGCATTATAGACACGGGCAGCAAAAACGTTATCTCCCTCATGAACCAAGTCGGTGATATCCATAACATTAGGAGATGACCAAACTCCGCCTCTTCCAAAAAAATGACCGTTTATATAAGGGAAACGCACATCATCGGCGGTACATTGCAAACTCGCGGAAGCAATCGGCTCAGGGATATTGAAACTCTTGCGATACCAGCGATTCTCATAAGCCGCATCCGCAGTGATATCGCCATCCGGATAAGTGATCCATTGACCTTGCCATCCCGATTCATCGTTGGGGGAATAGCTTTTGACGCCATGGACATTATCGATAGTAAGCACATCGCTCGTTCCGTTAAGGAAGGAGATATAGGCTTTGATGCCGCGTTGGATAGTGATTTCAACGCTCTTTTGTTCGAGGGTAGAGGTCAGAGGGTATTCTTTTTCGACCGTCTGAACAAGGACGCCCGTCGTATCGTAGAAATCGAAACGAACCTTTCCTTTGGCGCCATCAAGCCCTTTAGCGTCGAAAGTAAACGTATATCCGTATCCGCTAAGGAAACGATCCCAGGAAGTCATCGCGGATCCTTCACTCGCAATATCAAGCGCCCCATTGGCGGTAGGGATTGCCTTATCGAGATCCCAATTTTGGATGGTGTTATCTTCTTTGGGAGTTGAAAAAGTCTCATCATAGACATCTTCGCCAGTAAGCACACAATAGGCGTGATCGATATAGATATCGGCATTGCCATACTTGACGATGATATTCATCTTGGCGCTAGCAGCTTCGTTTTTAGCTTGGAATTCGGTGAAGAATTCGGACCAATTCGTGGAAAGAGAATCGGCATTAAGTTTCATATTGGCACCCGTAATGGTGCGGATTTCCTTCCCTGCGCTGTCATATGTAGTTAAATCGAGAGAGATATTGACGCCATAGGAATGTTGGCTCTTGTAATAGAAACCGATGCGATAACGTTCGCCGCCAACAAGAGGAAAATTCGCGGTGTTCTGAGCCGTAAAATAAGTGTCGGTATTCGAGCGAACGACGTGTAACGAGCGTTTGCCGTCATAGGCCACATCTTCGCTATAGGAAACGCTTCCCCCTTCGGAGAATTTCCATCCGTCGTTGGTTTCGAAGCCAAAAGACCCGCCTTCTGCTTGGATTTTTCCAATTTTCGAAGCATCGCAAATCTCTTTGTTTGGACGAAGAATCGAAATATCGGCGTCTTTTGCGCTTACGCCAAACAAAGCGCTTAAAGCAAGGAGCGAAAGAAATGTCTTTTTCATATGCGGTAAGCCTCCCCTTGTAACATGTTATAGACGGTTGAGATGTCGCTAGAAGGAACGCCAAACGAGGTTAACAGATTAACAATCTTCTCGCAAAGAGTAGCGCCTTTTTGTTCCTTGATGGTTTTGATATAGGAATTCAAAATGGTGCTCTTATAGCGCATCCAAGAGACGTTCGCAAAATCCGTGAATTGATAATCGCGATAGAGATCATCTTCGCTAACGCCCATAAGTCCATTAATGAGGAAGGCGATGAGCCCTGTTCGATCCGCACCAGCCGTGCAATGGAAGATAGCAGGATAATTATTGCTATCACCCAAAGTCGCAAAAACTTTTTTGATCGAAGCGATATTTCCCTCATTCTTTAAAGCGTTGTCAGGTAAATCCCAATTAAGGGGGGCACTGACATATTTCACTCGGCTCCCAAGGGGGCTTCTTGAAGTGATGCCACCCGTTTCGCCGTTGTCCGTTCTCCTTAAGTCAATCTCGGTTTTGATACCTAGATAAGAGGTTTCTTTTAAACCACTCGAAGTAATAGAAGTTTGAAGCGTCTTCACGTTCGAAACGTTGAAAGGACCGCTTCTAAAGAGAACCCCTTGGCGGACCATGAACTTTCCTTCGCTATTGCGCCAGCCGCCTAAGTCGCGCGCATTGATTACGCCGTCGATATAAAGGTTTCGGAACATACTGTTTTCCGTCGAGAAATAAAGAATCTCGCTTTCGGAAACGGAACCTCCGTAATTCGTTGTAACTTGATAATAATATCGGGTAGCTAGTTTTAGATTGTAGACGTTAACGTAATTGTTCGTCGTTTGATATAAACGCCCATTAGAGAGGTCGCTATTCTCGGAGATGGTGAAAGAATATGTGGGTTTTGCATTCTTATTGACGTTTTTGGCGTCCCAAACGAACTTTAATGCGTCCGGCCGAGAAAGCTCGGCATTGGCTCGAGCATACTTATCAATGGAACGCACACCGTCTTGGATGTATTTTTCTTGGAGAACTGTATGAAAGCAAGCGGGGCTTTCTATTTGATGAAGATGGAGGCCAGCAACATTGGCATTCGCGCTTGTTAAGGCGTCTCCTTCCACAGCTAAAACAGGAGTGGTCAATCCTTTGAATGAGAAAGGCAAGACGCAAAGAGAAATAATGGGAAGTAGATACGCTTTTTTATTCATCTTTCTTTTTCCCCCTCGCTAAGAAAATGGCTGAAGCCACTAAGCCACCCGTTGCAACGACTATCAAAATCGACGCCACCGTAACCATGATGACATTCGAAGAAGAACTGCCTCCGGCGTCTTCTTTTATATCCTCTTCCGATTTGGAGTTCAGAGATGAAGAACTCGGTTCCCAAATGGAAGGAATGCTTGGTTCCGAGCTAGACTCTCCAGGGAAATAATCTCCAAAGCTAGAAGAGGAATCGCTACTGGGCATTTCTGAGAAATCATAGGCAAAATCGCCATTTTCAAACACATTGTCCCCGATTTGGTCGGGATTGGTGACGAATTGCTTCGGGGACACTTTGATGCATTCGGTTCCTTCTTGGCTCTCAATAGAAATGTTTTTGATATAACCTAGGCGTCCGCCCCAACCACTTCCGAAAGAGATGCGAAGAGGCTTGTTTTTGGCTCCGGTAAAGGAGACTGCCTTTTCAATCCAAGTTTCAGAAGCTTCGCATCCATCGATTAAGACCGTATCGCCAAGCTTTGCACTGCCAAATCCAGTTCCCCAGCCGTTACGATATTCATAGGATAAGGTATAGGTTTTTCCATCCTCAAGGCTCAATGTCGAGGCATCATAGATCAAGACAGGATCCGCTTTAGAATGGAAGGTTTCATAGCAACCCGCATACATCAAAGAACCATCCTTATTTTGGACTAAGCCAACGTTCCCCTCGAAGGATACGCCAGGCATGTCATAGCCTTCAAAGGATCCATCGGGAATGTAGTTATAGCCCTCTTCGTCATAAATGGCCAAATTATCGATGTAGTATTCGCCATAGAAGAAGATTTGCATCCAAGAAATATCGACTGTGTCATCTTTCTTAAATTGATAGGAATACGTCGCCCATCCCTCGTTCGTCGAAGCCTCTGGAACATCAACCGCGTACCAAGCACGAACGCCAGCCATATTGAGGTTATCAAGACGGATAGAGCCCCTCGTTCCCTTGCCTCCGCTATGTTTATAGTCCATTCGAAGCTCATAGACGCCATTAGGCAATTGGCCAAGTTTCATCTTGATGCCTTTGTTATTCAAGTGAAGGGACTTCTCTCCCGAAGCCGCATCATCGGAAAGGAAGTTCGTTGCAAGAGATTCGAGTTCCGTGCCATCTTCTTTCAATTCAATCCCATAATTGCTAAGGCTCATCAAAGTGCTTGGCACGGAACGAACCGTGACGTCGTTCACGAAAAAATTGCCAAAGCCAGAAGCAGCCACTTGAATGGCAATGCCTTCACAGTCGGAAGAAACGCTGTAATAACCAGAAATAGAAGTCCAAAAAGATTGCCTTCCCGAGAGGGAGCCGATTTCGGCGCTAACAACGCTTCCATCCGTTTTCTTTTCAAGCACGCTTACGGTTAAAACGTTGCCATCATCATCAAGACACTCGCTTCTTCCGAATAGCTCAACTTTATAAGAATTATTTTTTGAAACGACAAAATAATCGCTGGTAGCATAAAGTTTGTATGCCGAAACTTGTCGAACAAGTTCCAAAGAATTCCCTCTTTGAGAATCCTTATAGGCTTTGACGGTGAGATAGGGAGTGTCGATACGACTACTTCCTGTTTCATCTAGGGTTTCGTATTTCCAGCCTTTTGGTAAGAGTGTTGTTTCATCCGTTTCCGCATTAACCCGTTGGACGCCATAGCCAGCAAACGTCCCAATGGATACGATGAACGAGGAAAGAAGAACCAATAATCCTTTTCTTCGCATAGCGAACTCCTTATAACTATCCATGAAAATTTAATCAAAAAAGGCCTTTTTGGCTCTTGCTTAAAATGAGATATTTTTATTTATTTTTGAGTTTTAGAAACCGCTTACAGGTAGAAAAAAGAACAAAAAGTTGTTTTTTTACCAACTTAAATAACGATGTATTAAAGAAGGAAAAAGGATCTGCTAAACAGCCACAGATCCCTTTTTAATCGTAATAGAATTAGCGTAAATTGGATTTCTTTTTCTTGTTCGTAACAACAAAGAATAAGGCAATTATTAAGCCAGAGAAAGCAATACCAACACCAGCGAAAATCGAGCCTTTTTCCGTTCCATCTACCAACATTGGATTTGCTAAGGATTTGGAAGTTCCTTTGAATCCTAAATAATCGTAATACTTCGACCCATATTTCGAAACAATATAGCTGTATTTATAAAGACCACGCTCAGTCGTTGTGCCATCCGCCTTTGGCGTCAAACTCTTGATGTAAGCTTGAGCTTTGGTAGGCATATTCTCAAAGCAATAGCGGATATTACCCCATGTGGATTCACTTGGGGCGGTCACACCGTTGTCGCAGACGACATCTTCAAGAATCGATTCGGCGAAGCTTTCCGCATACCCTTCTTTAGTGAGTTTAGAAGGAAGAAGTTCATTTCCTTCCGAATCTTTGACGGACATATTCTTGATATAACAAAGCGTTTGATACTGATTACCGCCAAAATAAATATCCCCAGCAGTGGAGACCTCTCCTTTGAGCGTATAGGAATAGTTGGCCCACCCAGTAACGTTAGAATTAGATGCGGCTGTCCCCCAATCATAGCCGTTTCTATTCATCGCTTGAACATGTTTGCCTAAATAATCAAACGTCACAACCGCTCCAACACCGGCGTTTGCTTTTGGTTTAATCTGAAAATAGCCTTCGCCCATTTGAGCCATCGTCTTGATGTCCCACGAAGAAACACCAAAAAACACGCTGCCATCGTCTTGCTTGGCGGCTCCAACGCCCATAGCACCATATTTCCAGCCAAGCAATTCAACGGGCTCGAAATCCCCGTCGCAAATATAATTGGTTCCGTCTGCATCTTTTAAGGTGATGTCATCAATCAAGAAATCCCCCAAAGCGGAAATGGTCAAGCTAGTCCGGCTATCGATGTACCCACCATTTTCGAAATGAGTGCTTGTGAAATCGTATGTATATTGTACCCATTCACCAACCTTTAAGGAAACCTTGCCAGCAGCATAATATGCGCGGCTGTTATGCGTGTCCATATTGTCAAAACGAATCGAAAAACGTTTTTCTCCAGAATCGCTTAATTGCTTTGTCCAAAAGGAAAATGTATAGAAACCATTCTTTTGGGCTGGCAAAATGCCAAAACGGATGCCCAAGCTTTTATTTGAAACGTCAATAGCGTATTTGCCAGAATGCGAATCGGACACCAAATCCTCTTTGGTCACGGCTTTCACTTTAGTATTTTTTACGCCATCGTAATCAACGGTCTCTAAAACGCCATCGGCAATGCCAAAGAAAGCAAATTGGGGCTCGGTTACAGCATAAGAAACCTTCTTTTTCACTTCGCCAAATGCCGATCCAACAGATCCAATATCGGACTCATTAAGAGTTCCAATAGTCCCGGTTGCGGCCACTCCGGCAAAAGCCAAAGCAACTAAAACTTTATTCATAAAAAACCTCTCTTGTATCTTGATTTTGGTGGAAGCGCTTTCAAAATTCTTATTAATATTCTTCTCTTTTTATTCTTAATTAACGATTAAAAGCCTGTTTTTGTCTTCTTTTTTATTTAAATTTCACAATCTAAACAAAATGAAAAGCATCGTTACTTATTCATTAGAAAGCAACAAAAAATAAAATATCCTTGCAAAAGCCACTTAAAAAGGCCTCTCCGCTTAAAGCAAAGAGGCCTATGCATTCTCGTTGGAACAAGCTATTTTTTTATAGGAGCGGCCGCTGAGATAACAACTTCGTCCTTCTTAATGCCAACGACATAGGTGTCCTTGGTATTCATTTCACCTTTGACGATGGCATTGGCCAAAGCCGTCTCAATCTTATCTTGTATAAAACGCTTAATCGGACGCGCACCATAAGTGGGCGAATAGGCTCTATCGATAATGTAGTCGGTAAGACCCTTATCCCAAACAACATGGTAGAAGTTCATCTCTAGACGCGTCGAAAGTTCACGGAGCATCTTCTCGACGATCTTCGATTGCACTTCTTTCGAAAGAGGATTGAAGTAGACAATTTCGTCGATTCTATTGAGGAATTCCGGTTTGAATGTCTTATGAAGCAAAGGCTCCACCATTTCCTTATGCCCTTCGAGAATGTACTCGGAGCCGAGGTTGCTTGTCATGATGATAATGGTGTTCTTAAAATCCACAAGATGCCCTTGAGAATCAGTCAAACGACCATCATCGAGGATTTGGAGCAAGAGGTTAAACACTTCGGGGTCGGCTTTCTCGATTTCATCGAAAAGAACGATGGAATAAGGATTGCGACGCACTTTTTCAGTAAGTTGCCCACCTTCTTCGTAGCCAACATATCCTGGCGCTGCGCCGATGAGACGCGAGACGCTGTACTTCTCCATATATTCGGACATATCGATACGAATGATGTTGCTTTCGTTATCGAAGAGGGCTTCTGCCAATGCTTTGGCGACTTCCGTCTTGCCAACGCCAGTAGGTCCTAAGAACAAGAAGCTTCCAATAGGCCTATTGGGGTTTTGAATGCCAGCGCGTTGACGAAGGATGGCGTTAGAAACCAAACGAATGGCATCGTCTTGTCCGATAACCCTCTTTTCCAGGGTGTCCTTCAAATCAAGCACCTTCTCGCGATCGCCTTTTTCGATGCGTGACACAGGAATTCCAGTGACTTTTGCAACGATTTTCGCGATTTCTTCCTCATCTACCACTTCATTGACCAAGCGCTCTTCGCCCTTGCTACCTGAAAGCAAGTCGCGAAGCCTTTTCTCTTTTTCGGGAATAACCTTATATTGAAGCTCCGAAGCTTTTTGATAGTCGCCCTTCGAGAAATAGACGCCAAGATCGAATTTGTCTTTCTCGAGTTCGCTCTTCAAGCTCTTCGCCTCGTTGACTTCGCTCTTTTCCACTTGCCACTCTTTGGTAAGACGTTCGCTTTCGGCTTTGTCGCTTGCAAGCTCTTTCTCAAGGGAAGCAAGACGTTTTTTCGAAGATTCGTCGCTTTCTTTGGAAAGTTGCACCTTTTCGATCTCAAGGCTACGGATCTTCCGATTGATTTCATCGAGTTCCGTCGGCATTGATTCTATTTCGACCTTTATGCCAGCGCACGCCTCGTCCACAAGGTCGATGGCTTTATCGGGCAAGAAACGATTGGTGATATAACGGTTCGACAAAGTAGCCGCCGCAATCAAAGCGCCATCCGTAATCTGAACGCCATGATAGCTTTCGAAACGCTCTTTGAGGCCGCGCAAAATGGTAATGGTGTCTTCGACCGTCGGTTCTCCTACCAAGACGGTTTGGAAACGCCTTTCAAGCGCGCGGTCCTTTTCGATATATTCGCGATATTCGTTAAGCGTCGTGGCGCCAATGCAGTCGATCTCGCCACGAGCGAGCATCGGTTTCAGCATGTTTGAAGCGTCCAACGCACCATCGGTTCTACCAGCGCCAACAATCAAATGAATTTCATCAATGAAAAGGATGATTTTACCATCTGATTGTTTGATTTTATTGAGGACCGCTTTCAAACGTTCCTCGAATTCGCCTCGATACTTCGCGCCTGCAACCAGGGCGCCCATATCAAGTTCATAAATCTCTTTGTCTTTGAGGGTGTTTGGCACATCGTCTTTGACAATACGCTCGGCTAAGCCTTCCACAATGGCAGTTTTGCCAACGCCAGGTTCACCGATGAGAATGACGTTGTTTTTCGTCTTTCTTGCGAGTATTTGGATTACTTTTCGTATTTCTTCGTCTCGTCCAATGACGGGATCGATCTTTCCGGACTTTACTTCCTTATTCACATCCCTGCCAAATTTGTCGAGTATATTTTCATCTTGGGAATAGTCTTCCATTCCTTGGTTCATGTCGTTCATAAATTGCCCTCCTTTCGAGGCCAATTCCCATTATAATAAACAAATTAGCACTCGCAAGTGTTGAGTGCTAAATATTTTATTCTTCTGGTGATATAATTCTTTTAATTTTCGTCAATGAAATATAGCTTTTTTAGAAAAAAAGGGATACTCTTGTCACGTCTATGAAAAAGAAACTCATTATCGTCAGCGCCCCACCAGCCAGCGGCAAAACCTATATAAGCAAGAAATTGGCAGAAAACCTCAAACACGTCGTCTATCTCGATAAAGACGATCTGGTACCTCTAAGCAACGTCGCTTATAAACTCACTGGAGAGCCCCTTAAAAGAGAAGGGGAATTCTTTGAAAAGAACTTAAGGGATGTGGAATATCAAGTGATACTGAATCAAGGTCTTGAGGCCTTGAAGTACGAAGACATCGTTCTTATTAACGCCCCTTTCTCAAGGGAAATCCGTAATCCTGAATGGGTCAAGATGATGCGGAAAAAACTCCAAAAGGAATATAATGCCGTCTTGGCTATCATTTGGGTCACTTGCCCAATCGCGGTCGTTCATCAAAGGATGGTTGCGAGAAATAGCCCTCGCGACGTTTATAAGCTCAAGGATTGGGACAATTACGTAGCAAGCCAAAACTTCAGCACTCCGACAGAGCTCTATCAGGAAGGCGATCCATATAGTCTTATCCTCTTCGATAATAGCAATGACGCGACCTATGAAGCTTCGATGAAACGCACCATCGATTTGCTTGAGGAAAGAAATTAGTCGAAAGAATAAATAATTCATTTTGATCGTCTTCTATCAGGCGGTTTCGACCGCTTTTTTGTTTGCAATAAAAACAAGGAAATCATTCCATTGTCAAGCTTATTGATGAGCCGATGTAATTATTTGTTTCTTTTGATTAATGCCATATGTTAGGAGAGGGGCATGCGGACGAAAAACTGGACCGTTTTCAACATGATACCCCAATCTCCCTTCTCCTATCAACCATGCTTTTCCAGCCAAGCGACTCTTTGATTCTCTTTTCGATGAACCATTTGAGGTAATTCTCGAGATAGGGGATGAATTCCCTCACTGTCATCTTCGACTGGCCTTCGTTATAAAACATTTCGTTTTTTCGCACGCCAAATTACACATACTTATTGTCACTCTCCAAATATACGTATTCCGTAAAGATTTCATCGAATAATTACGGCTACAGCAAAGAAAACGAAATATTAAAAATCCCCTGGTGCACGTTCTTCGCCTATCTAAACGATTTAAATGAAAGGAATTCCTTCGACCGGCAAAAACATGAACTTTATCGTCTCCGTATGGAAAACCCCAAATCCCAATTCGAAACAGGATTTGGGGTAGCAAACGGACTTCGATTTCTTAAAGTGTTTTACCGTCTCTATCAAATAGCGGCAAAGAGCTCTTTCGTAAGATAAATATCAACGTTTGGATGCGTTAAGAGAGAGGTGCATGGCCAAGCAAGGTCTTTAACGCCTTTCTTAAGCGAACGGATAGCATCCACTTTGGTGAGGTCCGAAGCGATAAGTATGATATGCCGAGCCTTATAAATGGTCTTTAAGCCCATGGTAATGGCTTCGTGTGGCGTCTCTTCGCCGCCTTTAAAGAAACGGGCGTTGGCTTCGCGCGTATTCTCGGTAAGCTCGGCAAGATGAGTCAAAGAATCAAATGGCGTATCCGGCTCATTGAAGCCGACATGGCCATCGCGCCCGATGCCAAGGATCTGAAGATCGATACCACCCGCCTCATCAATGCTTTGATCGTAGTTTTTCATATTCTCAAAGCTTGGGAAGTGATTGGTGCCCTCTTCGAAATCCACATGCTCAAAGAGATTCGTCTTCATGAAATAGCGATACGTGTCTTCTTCTTTGGGAGCATTGACGTATTCGTCAAGATTAAAGGATTTGGCATCCTTAAAGGAAATCTTTCCAGCTTTATAGCCTTCGATTAACGCGGCATAAAGAGGAAGAGGGGTTGAGCCCGTCGCTAAGCCGAAAATAGCATCCGGCTTCTTTTTTAAAAGCTCCTCAAAGTCTTTCGCAATCGTCTCCCCAATTTCCTTTGGGGTGTCCATGATGATAAAACGCATGTTATTTTTCCTCCATCCATAGCGCTGCGGCGCCTAAAACGCCCGCATCATTTCCTAAATTGGTCACAAAAATATTCACCTTCGGAGTTCCTTGGAAGCCATATTTATTTTCTTCAAGCTTCTTTTGGAGAGCATCCGTAAGATATTCCTTTTGATTCGAGAGACCGCCACCGATAAGAATCACTTCGGGACGGAAGATATTGCAGAAATTCAAAAGGCCGACCGTTAAGTAATTCTCATATCGATCCACCACTTCAATAGCGGTTTCGTCTCCCATCTTCGAAGTTTCAAACGCGGTCTTTCCATTGACGGCATCAAGCTCATTGTTTACATAGGCCCACATCTTGGATTCGGGATGCTTATGCATCGCTTCCTTGGTTTGACGAATAAGCGCCGTCACGGAAGCATACGCTTCGAGGCACCCTTTTCTTCCACAAGTGCAAAGCTCGCCATCCATCTCGATGACCATGTGGCCTATTTCGGCGCCTTTGCCTTCGTTTCCTTCATAAAGCTTTCCATTGAGAAAAAGACCGCCGCCAACGCCCGTGCCCAAAGTCACCAAGACGGCGTTTTGATAGTTTTTAGCCGCTCCGAACTTGGCTTCGCCGAGCATCGCCACATTCGCATCGTTGCTTACTTTCGAAGCTATTCCCGTTCTTTCCTTTAAGAGGTCGGCGACTGGCAAATTAAGCCAGCCCATGTTGTTGTTATAGCAGCAAACGCCTAGATTATTGTTGATAGAGCCGGGGCAACCAACGCCAATGCCGACGAAGTCTTCTTTGCGAAGGCCCTCTTTCTTTATTTCGTCATTAATCAAATCGCCTAAACGGTAGATCGTCGTTTCTTGCTTTTCCCCTTTTACAATAGGAAAGCCAAATTTCTTGAGAATCTTTCCTTCTTCGGTTACAAAAGCGCACTTGATGGACGTTCCACCAATATCGATTCCGATATATTTTTTCATTCCCCTACCTCCGTTAAGATATAGTCTCCAACTCCTTCGATATGCGCAAACGAAGAAGCTGGGATGAAGAAGGAGTCGCCTTTTTTGAAATGAAGGCCATTAAAAGACCCTTCACCCGTCACGAAAGTGATGGCCTTAAAGGATTTGTCGGTTGTTTTGATGTCGACAAGGCCATTAAGATAATAGGCGCTCGATTCGAAGTATTTCGATTTTCCGATAAGAGGCTTTTTGAATATCGGGCTCTTATAGGGTTCATAAGAAAGAACTTTAAGGGCTTTTTCCACATGGAGTTCCCTTTTCTTTCCATCTTTCCCCACTCGGTCATAATCATAAAGCCGATAGGTCAAAGTGCTATTTTCTTGAATCTCTATGAGCGTCACGCCAGCGCCAATCGCATGGACGGTTCCGCTTTCGATGAAGAAGTTGTCGCCGGGCTTTACTTTTACGAAATTCATAAGCTCAACGACAGTTCCATCTAAAATCGCTTTTCGGACCTCATCGGCATTTGTTTCTCTTTTCCAGCCGACATAAAGCCCAGCGCCTTCTTTAGCTTCAAGAACATGCCACATTTCGGTTTTTCCAAACTGGCCTTCGTTCTTTAAGGCATAAGCATCGCTTGGATGGACTTGAACGCTTAGATCGCTATCGCTATCGATGAGTTTGATGAGAACTGGAAAAAATTGAAATTTCTCCGCCAAAACCCCTATATCTTTAGTAGTAGCAACATCTTTGAGGAACTTCCCTTTATCCTTTCCAGAATCAATTACGCTTGGTCCAGAAGGATTGAAAGAAAGTTCCCAACTTTCGGCAACTTTCTTGGGTCCATAATCTTTCCCATAGTATTTGGGAAGCTTTTCGCCGGCCCAAATGTATTCTTTGAGTTCGCTTTTAAGTTTAACTGGTTCCATATCTTTCCTTTTGGTTCATTCTAGCATTCTTAAGAGAAGACAATGCTTACTTGAGCGCTTCTTGAAAGACGAGCAAAGGGCACGCAACACTAGCAGCAATAATGATCTTTGATGTCCTTGACAAGGAGGCTTGCCAATAACGCATGTCCTTTGTCGTTTGGATGCAAGCCATCCACGAAATAGCCTTCATTCCCATTGGATGTTGGACGAGGGAACTCTCTTGAGAAATCCAAGTAACGGATTCCTTTGGCGCTAACCTCTTCGATAAGGGCCTTACGATATTCGCTCAAAGGATAACCCGTCTTCTTAAGGCCTTCTCCGTGAATATCATCCTCATTGAAACGAGGCAAAGGCAAAATGAAAACGACTTTTGAAACAGGGAACTTCTTCGTAACTTCCTCGATAATCGTGCGAACCGCGCCATGGAACGTGAAAGCATCCGTATCGCCAAGCTTTCCCATTTTAGCATCGCCATGTCCATAATCATTGGTGCCGCCAAAGACATAAAGGGCATCTGCTTCGCCTAGACCTTTAATACGATTCAAAAAGCAATAAGGCTCATAGAGATCCCCTTCGCTGTTGGTTTGGTGAGCAAGGCGCGCACCACCAATACCGTAGTTCTTAGCCTTGATATGAGGATCTTCATTCACCAAGCTGACGTAACAGCTCGAAGGGAAAGATGCTCCTGCTCCAGCCGTAATGCTGTCCCCCAAAAAATCTATCGTGATCATACGCATTCTCCTATCCAATTAAGCATAGCTGTTTTCCTTTAGGAAAGGAACGAACATGGTAAAAATCAGTGAACTAAGGAAATAAATCAATATTCTAAGAACAAAAAAACGTCGTTGGAGAACTCGATTATTCTTGCGTAAAGCCAAATAGCCCCATAAGAAGAATCAAACGAATTCTTTCGCCATTCGGATCGTCGCTTAAACTCTAGGCCAGCCTAAAATAAAAATGAAGTGAGCGAGAACTTCACCATTTCATTCTGATAAAACGGGTTTTTGCCTGCCATGATGCTAAAGGACGCCATTGGGGAGAAGCGTTCCCAAAGGCGATGATAAACTGCTTTTGCAAACAAGAAATAAACGATAAATCATTTTCTCTCACTTCTTGACATATACTATCGGCAAAAAGAACGGCAAAATAGAGCGGATAAATAAATGATTTTATGAACAAGAGCAAAATTCTGGATTTGAAAGTCGCAGGGATGAGAAATCCCTTAGGTCTAGACAACGACCCTCTTTTTTCCTGGCGTTACGAAACGACGTTCTCTTCTTTCTCCCAAACGTCCTTTCGCTTTTTCCTTTATGACGAGAACAAAGACCTTCTTTTCGATTCAAAGGAAATCAAAAGCAAGAAATCGCAATACCTTTATAAAGGCAAATTAGCAAGAGAAGCTTCCTTCTATTGGAAAGTCGAAGCGAGAACAAACAAAGGGGAATTCCTTTCCTCGGAATTAGCTTCTTTCATAACCGGTTTAAAGAAAACGAAATTAGGTCAAAAGGGAGTGCCGATGATGATTGAAAGCAAGATAAAGCCCTTCTATCCGTCGAAGGTTTCTTGCTTTGCCATCGATTTCGATTTCGAGATGAACCAAGCCAAAGAACTGATGTTTGCCTTCGGAAATGGGGATATAAGAAGGGACCACCTTCTCTTCAATCCTCAATTCTATGAGGCCAAAGATTGCTATTTCGGAATCAAAATCAATCAAGAAGGATCTCTCTTTATCTTGCAACACCATATGGAGAAGGACGTTCAAGACAAAGTAATATTGGAAACCAAGATCGAGGGATTCGAAAGTCAAGGAACCCACCACTTCCATCTCTCCTCTTGGAAAAACGTCGTGACGAATATGACGCTCGATGAAAAGGAAATAGAAGGGACGAAGGACTTCGCTTTTTCTATTGCCCCCTCTTACCCAGCCACAGCCGACGATGGATTTCTAGGAAAGATCGCATTTTTGGGAGAAGGCGCCGCCATCTCAAATCTCCTCATCAAAGAAGAACCAGCGAAAGCCATAAGCTATTCCTTGAAAGACCCAAAACCTTTCGTGAAAGAAGGATATCTCTACCAAAATCAAAAAATCCATGCAAAAAGCCAATTAAGCTTTGTGGATCTTGGCAAATATAGCCTTACTTATTTCCGTAAGAGCTTCTCCTTGGAAAAGCCTCTTAAAAAAGCCATAGTCTATGCCACGTCATGGGGCATTTATACGCTCTCGATTAATGGAAAAAAAGTCGGAGACGAAGCCTTTCTAAAACCTGGTAATGACGTCTATTGCGCTTCGCTTCACTACAATACCTTCGACGTCACTTCCTTTTTGAAGGAAGGGAGAAACGCCATCGGCGCTTTAGTGGCGCCAGGATGGTGGAGTGGAAGTTATCTTTATCTGCATTACATCGCCTATTGGGGCGATAAAGTCGGTTTCTTTGCCAAAATCGTTCTCGAATACGCCGATGGCAGCAAAGAAGAAATCAAAACAGATGCCACTTGGAAAACCTATAATGACGGTCCGACCCGCTTCGCTGATTTCTATGATGGAGAAGACTATGACGCTCGAAAGGAAAAACGTGTAGAAGACTATTCCCTTGCTTCCTTTAACGATAGGAGATGGAAAAGAGCCATCAAAGCAAAAGCGCGGCTCTCTTCCTTTGAAAAGCCTTTGCTTATTGGAAAAGACCATGAAGACGCAAAGATTCATAGAATCCTTCTTCCCGACGCCCCTCGCAAAGTGATCTATAAAGGGAGAGTCGCCTATATCTACGATTTTCACACAAACTTTGGAGGACTTGCTTCTTTCTCGCTTCCTCGGGTCAAGAAAGGAGAAAAGATCTTCTTCCGATATGCGGAAACTCTTTATCCAAAGAAATATCCAGAATCCCAGTATGACTATGGCGATAAAGAAGGCTTCTTATACACCGAGAATCTTCGCGGAGCCGTTTGCATCGATACCTATATTTCTAATGGAAAAGCAATCGAATTCACGCCCTCTTTGACCTTCCACGGCTTCCGTTATGTCGAAATCTCCTTTGAAAGCCTTTCGGAAGAGGATTCTAGTCGCATTATCGCAAAAACCACAGTAAAAGGCCTTCAAATTTCAAGTTTAGAAGAAGAATGCATCGCGATTAAGACAAGCGATGAGAAGGTCAATAAGCTTTTCGACAACATCATGGTAACAACCTTTGCCAACCACGTTTCCATTCCCACCGATTGCCCACAACGTGACGAAAGGCTAGGATGGACGGGAGACCTTCAAATATTTGCAAGCACAGCCAACTATTTATCGAATGTCACGCCTTTCTACTATAGCTTTGAGCGAACTCTTTGCGATAACGCCAAAAGCAAAGCCAACAGTTCCTTTGGCATCTACGCCCCCGAATATACTTATGACGATTGGGGCAAGTTGAAATATGATCCCACCGCTAAGGGATGGCCAATTTCTTGGCCTTTAGCAGGCGTTGCCGCACCCTACTATTCCTATCGACAAAGTGGCAACAAGAGCATCCTTCGTAGTTACTATAAGACCATGGTCCGATTCATGAATGGTTACCGAAACATCGTAATCCCAGGCTATGAGGTTCTTACCAAAACAGCCAAAGAATACGAAGGGCTTGGCTATGGCGATTGGGTGTCCATGGCGCCAACCGACATCGAATACGTTCTCAATGCCCAATACGTCTATGGCTTAAGAATGATGCAAGAGATCGCAACCGCTCTCGGGAAAAGAAAAGACGCAAAACTCTACCAAGAGCTCCATGATACGGTCATAAGAGAATTCAATGAGGTCTTTATTGATGGGAACAATATCCCGCAAGATCTATCGGCCAAGAAACTTGAAACCCAAACCGCTTATTCTTTAGCGCTTGATTACGATATCGTTTCGGGTTCAAGAAAAGAAGCTTTCGTAAAAGCCTATAAAGATCTCATCGAGAAAGACAACTACACGATGACAAGCGGTTTCTTAGGAACGCCTTCTCTCCTTCCAGCCCTCACCAAAAACGGCGAAGCGGAAACAGCCATGAAGCTCTTCTTGTCGCATGGCTTTCCTAGTTGGCTTTATGAGGTCGATCAAGGCGCTGTCTCGATGTGGGAAAGATGGGATTGCTATAGCCGAGTGAAGGGCTTCCAAGAACGATCGATGAATTCCGAGTCGCATTACGCGTTCGGGGCGGTTGAAGGATGGTTTATCAAAGATATCGCCGGTATTCGAAACGACATTAAAAGCGGTTTCCAAGAATTCAATTTGACTCCAACTTTCGTTCTTGGTTTAACCGATATCGAAGTGAACTATAAAAGCGAATACGGTCTCATTCAAAGCGTGCTCCATACGGATAAAGAGGGGAATCCTCTTTCCTATCATTGCATTGTGCCACCAAACACGAAGGCCACCCTTCTTCTTCCGAAAGCGCTTTTAAGCGGCAATAACGAGGATAAAGGAAGGGAACGTTTGATCCTAGAAAGTGGAACTTACCATTTCGGTAAATAATTTAAATATCATATATAGATATTCTATAAGGAGAAAGACATGTCGGGAGAACCTCTATTCGCAGCGATGTTCGATTGCTCTAGAAACGCGGTCATGAAGCTAGAAACCGTGAAAACCTTTGCGCGTATCCTTAAATCCTTTGGCTATAACGCCTTGCTTCTTTATACGGAGGATACCTACGAAATAGAAGGTGAGCCTTACTTTGGCTACATGCGAGGAAGATACACCAAGGAAGAGCTTAAGGAGCTCGACCACTACTGCTCCGATTTAGGAATAGAGCTTATTCCTTGCATCCAAACGTTAGCCCATTTAAACCAACTCTTTCGTTGGCCAACCTATAACGACATCCACGAAAGCAAAGACATTCTTTTGCCTGAGGAAGAGAAAACTTACGCGCTTATAGAGAAGATGTTCCAAACCTGTCGGGAATGCTTCCATTCCAAACGCATCCATATCGGCATGGACGAAGCGGATGTCGGAAGAGGAAAGTATCTCGATAAACATGGCTACCATCCTCGCAAAGAAATCATCGCCAAGCACTTACAAAAGGTCCTCGCTATAGCGGACAAATACGACTATAAACCTATGATGTGGTCAGATATGTTCTTCGGAAACGTCTTTATAAGCGAACTTTCCCCAAAGCAAAAAGAAATGGTGCCTCCAAATGTGGATATGGTCTATTGGGACTATTACTCTCAAGATGAAAACCACTATCTAAAACAGATTCGCAATCATCAAAAAGTGCCCAATAAAATGATATTCGCTGGTGGCTTATGGAGTTGGTTAGGTTTTGCGCCGGCAAATCAATATGCGCTAAACCGCTTAAAAATAGCTTCCAAAGCCTGCCTTAAAGAAGGCATTCACGACATCATTATGACTTTATGGAAGGATAACGGAGGCGAATGTTCTTTTTTTGCCACTCTCCCGAGTTTATTCGCCGCTAAGAGATTCTTCGAAGGGGAATATGACGTTTCCAAGATAAGAGAAGAATTCAACGAATTGACCAAAGAGAAGTGGCAAGATTTCTTTTTGCTCGATAAGCTCAATTCCTTTAACTTCCATCATTATCTTGAGCCTTCTAATGTCGCCAAGTGGTCCACTTACGAAGATCCTCTTTTCCATATGTTCTACGATCATGTGGACTTAAGCGAAGAGAAAGAGTGGAAAATCCTTGCAAGAAAACTCAAAAACGCCGCAAAACGAAGCTCTAATTACTCTTATCTCTATCGAGAAGGAGCGGCTTTGGCCAATTTCCTAAGCGTGAAATACGGTTTAGCAAAAAAGCTTTATGACGCTTATCAAACGCGAGAGAAAGAGAATCTGAAAGCACTTCTCCCTGCTTTCGATAAAGCAAACAAGTTCCTTAAATCTTTCTACGAGGCTTTCCGTACCCTTTGGTACAGGGAAAACAAGACAAGCGGCTTTGAAATCCAAGATGCAAGACTTGGTGGGCTAAGCTACCGCCTTATGGACATAAAGAGGATTATCCAGGATTATATCGACGGAAAGATCGATAGAATCGACGAACTCGAAGATAAGAAACCACTTGATATCAATGGCAAAGAAAAGGTCGATCCAGAGGAAGATTGTGGCTTTTATACCTATGCCACAAACATGTCGGTGAACGCTTATTGAGGTCGTTCGAACACTTTCTTCTAAGAGCCGGATTTGCTTCTAAAAACTTCTTTATAAGAGATCATAAGCGTAGGGGTAGAACGCTCTGGAAACGGAACGTTCTCTTCTGTCTTGATTCATCTTTTTAAGTTGAAGTCTTCTCTCTAAATATGTGTTTAGACACATTTTTTGAGAGTTATTTTTTGTTTTATTCGATGTTTCCTATTATTCTCTATTCTTTAAATGTGTGTCTAAACACGTTTTTTGAGAGTTATCGATTGACGTTTTTGCATCTATCGTTAAAATAAAACCGTACAAGAACTTAAGATGATACAAAGAGATATTTACTTAAAAAAACTAATCGACGCTAAAAATAACGGTTTCCCAAAAGTGATTACCGGCATCAGGAGATCTGGAAAATCTTATCTTTTGTCAAACATTTTCGCTTCTTATTTGTTGACGCACGGAGTCAACGAATCTTCTATTCTCAATATAGATTTGAATTCTGCTATAAATTTCGATTTACGCGATCCCCTCGTCCTTAGCAAACGAATTTTGTCCTTTTGCGAAGGAAAAGAACAGGTATATGTTTTCATAGACGAAATACAAAAGGTGTTCACCATCGTAAATCCCATCTTAACAAGCGGAAAACATATTTTAGCCAAACCGACGGACGCCGAAACAATAGGGTTCGTCGACGTCATACTAGGCTTAGCGAACCATAAAAATATAGATATCTATGTAACCGGTTCAAACTCGAAGATGCTTTCTTCGGATATTATTACTGAATTCCGCGACAAGGCCACGAACATCCATTTAGCACCATTATCATTTTACGAATTCGCTTCGTATCGGGGAGAGCCCTCAAGTGACGCCTTAACCGAGTATTTGCAATATGGCGGCATGCCTTTATGTGTGCTTCAGGAAAAAGAGAAAAAGAGAGACTATTTAAAGAACTTGTTTCAAACAACTTATTTTAAAGACATCCTCGATCGAAATCGCCTCAAAAGAAGCGAATCGTTGGATGCTTTATGCAATATTTTAAGTGAGAACGTCGGAGGACTCATTAACGCTGAAAAATTATCCAATGCCTATCGAAGCGTAACGCACGCCAAAATCGCCAAGGAAACCGTAGAACGGTATATCGATTTTTTTGCCGATGCCTATTTAATCTCGGAAGCTCGTCGATTCGATGTGAGAGGACACTTAGAGATTGGCGCGACAAGAAAATATTACTTTACGGATATCGGTTTAAGAAACGCACGACTCAATTTCGTTTTCTCCGATTATGGACGTGTTTTGGAAAATGTGATTTATAACGAACTTCTGTTTAGAGGCTTCACCGTAAACGTAGGTGCTTTGAATTATTTTGAGAAAGATAAAAACGGAAAAACAGTCAGAAAAACCGGCGAAATTGATTTTCTCGCATCGAAAGACAACAAAAAATACTATATCCAAGTTGCCGCAAACATCGATGACGCAAAGACAAGGCAAAGGGAAATAAAGCCTTATAGCGTTTTAAACGACCAAGTAAGAAAGATCATTGTGGTAAAAGGCAATATCGATGAACGCTTTGACGAAAATGGCTACACCATCATTGGAGCATGTGATTTTATGCTTCGCTTTATCGCATAAAGAAGAAGGATGATATGCGCTTCGCTCCCAACTCATCCTACGAAAGACGTAAATCTCCGTTAACGCATTGCAAAAGGCATATGACTAAAGATTAGATGGATAACATCCAATAACTACCGACCGCTTATAAATTTTCTTTTATCGCCGTCTCTTCTATAATCATGGTCATGAAAGAAAACCATTTTTCTCCACGCGCAAAAGAAGCCTTTCATGACGTTTTGAAGAGCCTTCCAAAAGGAGAGAGGCAATACGTTGTTTCCGATTGTGATGGGACGCTTCTTTTCGGTGATAGCCAATATGTCCTCACCAATGACCAAATAGAGTATCTGAATTTTGCCTTTAAGCCGGAAGAGCTTACCGATATCTTCAAAGCCGAAAACGAAGATAAGTGGACAATGGAGAGGAATGGTATTTCCATTCCTTTCCTCTTAGAAAAAATCCAAGAGGACTATTCCTATCTCTATAAAAGAGGATACGTATCGAAGGACCCGAAGAACTTCCTTCGAGCCGCTTCTTGGCAAAAGGACCCTATTTTCATCGATTTTAAGATTCGTCTCCACCATCTTTTGGACAAGATCTATTCCCTGTGGGGATATGAGGCAAGCGCTTATATCGTCTACGCTCTTTTTAAAGGCTTTACGATAGAGGAATACAAGACGCTTTCAAGCCTTTCTCACATGCGTCATAGCAAGATGAAGGGACTCCTTCAAAGAAGCTATTTCTATCCCGACACAAATGAGAAAGTCTCCTATCTCGATGGACTCCATCCAATTGAAGAGATGAGAGAGCTTCTTTATGAACTCGAAAGAAGAAGAATCGATATATATGTCGCTTCCGCAAGCCCAGAAGAAACCGTCAAAGACGCCTTAAAGCTCTTCGGTTTCCCTTCTTCCATTCGGGTATACGGAATTGCGAATAAAATAGATAGCGAAGGAAAGATAACCGCCTTCAAAGAGAAGAAAGAACACGCTTCTCCCGTTCTATATGGAAAAGTCGAGGCTATCGAGAAATATATTGCGCCTTCTTATCAAGGACGCCCTCCCCTTATGGTCTTTGGCGATAGCGAAGGAGACGTCGCGATGCTCACCCATTTTAAGGATAGCAAGCTAAGCCTTCTCTTTGACGATAGCTCGCCAAGTAAAACCGATAGCATCAAAGAAAGAGCAAGAGAACAAGAACAAAGGAAGAATTTTGGCGAAGAGAAGATTTTCTTGCTCGAAGGAAAAAACAATCCGAAAGCGTGCCTTACTGGCACTTCCACATCCATATTCTTCGACTAAAAGTAATATTCATTTTGCAAGCAAGTCCTTCGTCCCTTTGGTTACTTCCTCGTAATAGGATTGTGGTAAGAAGGAGATGGGCTCTTTCCGTATAAGGAAATCGATATAAGAGCAAAAAAGCTTAGCGTAAAGATAATAGCCCTCGAAGTTCAAGTGGTCGGCTTGATAGAACTTCTTCTTAAAGGATAAGTTGTGTTTAGGGCCATATTTATAGATATCGAGAACGTAAGAATGCGGTACGAACTTCGTAAGCGCATAAAGCATCGCGCGATGCTCTTTGATAAGCTCTTGTCTTTCCTTCGGCCAAAAGGAAGTCTTGGCAAGGGTCACAAAGAAGAAGCGGGCTTCTTTGTTGAGCTTTTGAAGTTCTTGAATGAGGTGATAATAATGGGCAATGACGGTATTGCTCTCATAATGGTCCATATCTTGGAGAGTGCCCACTTTCCTAGCACATCCAAGCATGTCGTTATAGCCAAGGGCGATGATGTAAGCATCCGCTTTAAAAGAGGGGGTGAAGTAATCGTTTTCTTTGGCGGAATCGATAATCGATTTAGCCGAAGCGCCACCATAAGACATATGAAGTATTTTTGAGCCAGTCATCTTTCCGAGGTAGTCGCCCCATGAATATTCATACATATCAAAGCAATGTCTGGATCCATCGGGGAGGTAATATTCCACTTCTCCTGAGCTAAGCGAATCACCGACAATGCATATTTTTCCAAAAATACCCGTCAAACCTCCATCGCTTACAAGGTGTGACAAAGGTTTTTCGAAGGGGCGAAGTTTCATCGATGTTTTGTAACTCATATGGATTCCTTCCAATCAAACACAAACTAACACCCTCGCTCGAGCAATTCAAGAAAGGATCGAAAGAAGGTAGAAAAGTAAGACCAAAAAGATAGAATCCCCTTTCAAAAAAGGCAACGGATGGTTTCTAGGAATCGCTACCGAAAACGAGTAGAATAATTTCATCTCGAACCATAGAAGGAGCGTCCATCATGAAGAAAAAAGTCTTTGTCCTTGGCAGCATCAATCAAGACATCTCCATCGAAGCGAAAAACTTCCCTCAAGAAGGTGAAACCGTTAATGGCGAGGGGTTTAAGATGTCCCTTGGCGGCAAGGGAGCAAATCAGTCGATTGCTCTCCTTAAAGCTGGAGCGGACGTCTCTCTTCTAGGGAAAGTCGGAAAAGACGAATTTGGGAAAAGCATTGTCAAAACCCTATCGGATTATGGATTGCCTATTGATAGCATATCAATAAGTGATAGTTATAACACCGGCATCGCCATCATCGTCCTCCATAACAATAACAACAGAATAATCCTCTCTCATGGCGCCAATTACGATCTCAAAGAGAAGGATGTCATCTCTTTCCTTAAGCAGGCGAACGCAGGAGATTACTTCCTTAGCCAATACGAAAATGAGCCAGAGACAACCGCTTTCGCGTTTAAGAAAGCAAAGGAAAAAGGCCTCATCACCGTTTGGAATCCATCCCCTATTGCGGATTATCCAAACGATTTGCTTTCCTACATAGACATCCTGGTTTTAAACGAAACGGAAGGGAAAGAGATCTTAGAAAAAGAAGGGAAGGGGGATCTTCAGGAATTAGGTGTGTCTAGAATCGTCCTCACCTTGGGAGATAAAGGATCTATCTCTTATTCCAAGAAAGAAGTCATTCGCGTTCCTGCTAAAAAGATAGAGCCCATAGATACAACGGGCGCAGGAGATACTTTCCTAGGTTTCTTTTTGGCCTCTCTTTCGAATGGCAAAGAAGCAAAGGAAAGTTTAGAGATAGCAACAAAAGCAAGCGCGTTAGCGTGCTTAAAAAGAGGGGCGAGCGAAGCGATACCATTATTAGAAGATATTCGTTAAGACTATTCCTCGCAAGCAAAAGACTGAGAGTTAGATGATGGGGTAAATTCTCCTTTCCTTTTTGTTCTATTTCAAATGATGTGAGACAAAATCGCTAAAGAAAAAAGGCATCCTACCTTACAATGATTTTTGGCAAAAAAACAAAAGGAGGATGCCATGGATAGTCTAGCACAAACGAAGGGGAGGAATTACACCCCCCATCTTTTGGCGACGAGGGTCAACTGCTGCAAGAGAGTCAGGGAATCCGGCTGGCCCGTCGCCAAGGTCCTTTCCTATTACCACGTGAGGAGGTCTTCGCTCTACCGCTGGCTGAAGAGGTACGACGCGCTCGGGGAGGAAGGGCTGAGGGACGCCCCCCACACGCCTAAATCGGATCATCCGAGGAAGACGCCCAAGAATACGGCCTACAAGATAAAATGCCTTCGGAACCAGGCGAAAAGGAACTGCTGGAGCTCGGTGGACATCTGGGTCAGGCTCAACGGCTTCGAAGGGTGCCAAGCGTCGTACTCGACGGTTCTGAGATGCCTGAAGAAGCTCGATGGCTACGAGCCTTACGAGACGAACAGGAAGAAAAAGCACGACAAGGAGCACCGCACGCCGGAGATGCCCGGCGAGGTCAGATGCCAGAAGTTTTTCAAGCGTCTCACATCATTTGACAACTAACAATCTTTGAAGTTTATTGTTGTTGGTTTATCTTGAAAAAGGTATGAACGAGTATGAAAATATTTTTGAAGTATGAACGAGTATGAAAGGATTTTAAAAGTATGAAAGAGTATGAAAGAGATAAAGTTAACCCCTTTACGTTATCCTTTGGGAAGCAACCGTTTGAATATATCGATCGAGATAACATCAAAAACGAATTGATAAAACAAATCGACTCAACGCCTCTTTTCTCCAATTGCTTTGTCATAACCGGGGTTCGAGGTTCGGGAAAAACGGTCATGTTGACCTCCGTTTCAAAACACTTTGAAAGAGAAAAGGATTGGATTGTGATAGACCTTAACCCAGAGGATGATCTTCGGGAGGGATTAGCTGCTAAACTCTATACAGCAGGGAGACTAAAGCATCTTTTTCTCGAGAAAAATTTTAACTTCTCCTTTCATGGCTTCTCTTTTAGCCTAACTGGGAAAAATCCTATTCTAAATATCGACGATTTGCTTGAAAAAATGTTTGCTGAAATAAGGCGGCAAGGCAAAAAAGTATTAGTCACAATTGACGAATCGACAAACAACGCCTATATGAGGCAATTCGTTTTGTCTTTCCAGTCATTGATTCGGAAAGATAGTCCTCTTGTATTGCTCGTTACAGGCTTATATGAAAACATATTCTCTTTGGAAAACGAGAAGAACATGACATTCCTCATTAGATCCCCCAAAACATTCCTATCGCCATTAAACTTGCAATCAATCGCTGCGTCTTATCAATCCCAACTAGGACTAAATTACGAAGAAGCCGTAAAGTGTGCAAAGATGACGAAGGGATACGCATTTGCATTCCAATTATTGGGATATCTCATGTTCGATAGAAAGAAGAAAGTCATGGACAAAGAACTTCTATCTCTTTATGACCGATATTTGGCGGAATACGCCTACACAAAAATATGGTCAACGTTGTCAGAGATAGAGAAGAAGGTTGTTCTTTCCTTTCAAACGAACGCAATAATTTCTGTGTCAATTATCTTGGAAAGAACGGGAATGAAAAAAGAGTATTTCTCTCGTTATCGGGATCGCCTCATCAAAAAGGGAATTCTATTCTCTCCATCGAGAGGAAAGCTCATTTTCAGTCTTCCGCGTTTCAAGGAATTCGTTGACATAGAAACGGCATATGAAGAATAAAAAACCAAAAAGCTATTTAAGACAACACTGCTCTCAAAC
>ERZ808246.29-NODE-29-length-128229-cov-17.825628_pt1 | contig 128229 bp, 113 predicted proteins | sample MGYA00521083_ERZ808246 | MGnify/ENA primary metagenome ERZ808246 (study PRJEB31516, sample SAMN03275577) | gut metagenome | biome: mammalia-associated habitat; material: feces | host: Papio cynocephalus | place: Kenya | collected 2012-07-07 ... | reverse complement strand
TGCCGCGACATCTGGACCTACATCTCTATGGAATATTTCCATCAGCAGGTCGCCAAGAACGAGGTCGGCTCCTCGGCCATGCCTCACAAGGTCAATCCGATAGACTTCGAGAACGCCGAAGGCAACCTTGGAATGGCCAACGCCGTGCTGACATTCCTGTCGATGAAGCTCCCGATTTCCAGATTGCAGAGAGACCTGACCGACTCCACCGTCCAGCGCAACATCGGAGTCCCTGTGGCCCATGGAATGATCGCCCTTGCATCGCTTAAGAAAGGACTCGGAAAACTGATTCTGAACCGTCCTGCCATCGATGCCGAGTTGCACCGCAACTGGGCCGTGGTCGCCGAGGCCATCCAGACTATCCTCCGCCGCGAGAACTACCCGAACCCGTACGAGACCCTCAAGAATCTCACCCGCACCGGCTCCGCCATCGATGAGAAAACCATCGAGGACTTTGTCAACGGCTTGGCCGTCAGCGACTCCGTCAAGGAGGAACTCCGCGCCATTACCCCATGGAACTACACTGGCTTTTAATAAATCGTTCACTGAACTTGCCTCGGTCACTGAGCCTGTCGAAGTGACCGACACAGGGTTTTGGACTTGGTCCATAATCCCTCGCTTGACCTGGTTTCCACGTGGTTCAGCGAGGGGTGATGGGATAAAATAAACGGACACTGATTGCTCAGCGTCCGTGTTAGTAGCGGGGGAAGGACTCGAACCTCCGGCCTCCGGGTTATGAGCCCGACGAGCTACCAACTGCTCTACCCCGCGATGTTGGACTACAAAGGTAGTAATATTTTCCTGAAATGCAAAACTATTTCAAAAAAAATATGCAAAGGCAGCGTCAAAAAGCAAGTGCAGCATTACAAACAAATCTATGACACCCAATGCGTATAATCTGCTTGAATCCGAATCACTCTGAAGCAAGTCTACTTCTGAAATTTTGCACGTTACCAAAATTTCAGAAGTAGACTTGCTTCAGATATTTGTATTACAATTGCTTATCCTTATATATTCATAAACCCCTTCATTCCGGAGATGTCGGCCTTGGAGAAGGATTTCTGCTCGCCGGTGGTGAGGTTCTTCAGCTGGATGGTGCCGGCCTCGGCCTCGTTGCCACCGTTGATGGAGAGGAACGGGATGGACTTCTTCTCGGCGTAGTCGAACTGTTTCTTAAGTTTGGACGGTTCCGGATAAACCTCTACGGAAACGCCCTCGGAACGCAGGGCGGCGGCGACAGGCAGGACGTAGCGAAGCTCTTCCGCACCCATGCAGGCGAACAGCAAAGTCGTGCTGGAAGCCAGAGACTTAGGAAATTTGTCCAATCCCTTGAGGACATCGTAGATCCTGTCGGCCCCGAAACTGATGCCGACACCGGACATGTCCGGAAGACCGAATATTCCGGTAAGGTTGTCGTAACGGCCTCCACCGCAAATGCTGCCGATCTGGAAATCAAGGGCTTTCACCTCGAAGATCGCACCGGTATAATAGTTCAGACCACGCGCCAGAGATAAGTCAATTTCCACAGGACATTTCACACCAGCCGCATCGATCAGGCCGAACAGTTCCTCAAGTTCGTCAAGACCTTTGAGACCGGTCTCGGAAACGAGTCCCGAAGCGGAACCGCCGTTCATCAAGGAACGCATAGAAGCCAATTTCTCGGAAGTGGAGCCGGACAGTTTCAGGATCTGCTCGATCACGGCGATGGCGCCATCTGTCAGACCTTTCTCACGCATCTCCTCCTCGACGCTCTCCAGACCGATCTTGTCCAGTTTGTCGATAGCCACCGTGATGTCCACGACCTTGTCCGGGAATCCGCAGATCTCGGCGAAACCGGTAAGCACCTTCCTGTTGTTGATCTTCACGAGCACATTCACGTCCAGAAGGCCGAACACCTTGTCCACAATCTGCACCAACTCAAGCTCATTGACCTGAGACTTGCTGCCGATCACATCCACATCGCACTGATAGAACTCACGGTAACGTCCCTTCTGCGGCCTGTCAGCCCTCCAGACCGGTTGGATCTGGAAACGCTTGAACGGGAAGGAAATCTCATTCTGGTGTTGGACCACGAAACGGGCGAACGGCACGGTCAGATCATAGCGAAGTCCCTTCTCGCAAACCTCCTTGGAAAGGGCGACACTGTTCACCCCTCCGTCTTCCGTGTGGTAATCCTCAAAGTTGACCTTTGAGAAGCAGTCACCGGAATTAAGGACTCTGAACAGAAGTTTGTCCCCCTCCTCTCCATACTTGCCGAGCAAGGTTGAGAGATTCTCCATGGCCGGAGTCTCGATCTGGGCATAACCGAAAGTCTTGAAGACCTTCTTGATGGTGTCGAAGATATAATTTCTTTCGGCCATGCTCTGCTGACCGAAATCACGTGTTCCCTTTGGAATGGATGGTTTCTGGCTCATAATTATTTCTGAACTTTTTCGGCTTTGTAGCCAAGTTTCTTGATGACGTCGGCAAGAGTCTTCTCGCTGGTCTTGCGATTGTCGTACTTTATTTTGATAGTCTGATCCTTGAGCGACACCTTCAAATCCTTGACACCTTTGACAAACGACAGGTTCTCATTGAGCTTGTTCACGCACTTTTCGCAATGCATGTTGGTTGCGAAAACCACCTCGCTGACATTCTTGTCGGCCGGCATCTCAGCGGCATATTCAGAAGTCGGAACTTCAGCCAAGGCGCAAGGGACAGCAAGCGTCAAAGCCGCCAGCGCCATCAATAATATTCTTTTCATAAACACCTTATAATATTACAGCGTAGTTTCCCGCGCCAAGGTTAATCGTACAAAGATAGTGATTTAATTGTTCTTCGTCGCCCTCCAGAGCGTCAATCTCACGCCAACATTGATCCGGCGACCCATAATCGGCCCCCAGACACAGCTCGCGTCGAAACCGGAAGTCCAAGGGGTCCACTCTCCAGTGGAATAGCGATCCCCGACCAGTACGTGCTTCTGAGTGAAATCAGTGATATTCTCCACTCCGGCATAGATGTCAAACCCGCGGAAACGCCTGGTGATCTGGGCATAAAGCAAAGGATAGACAGGCGTGCGGCCGTCAGCATAAAGCAGATTCCCTCTGTCATCCTTCAAATTCTTCATGAAATCATACACTCTGGCCGAACCGTTCACGGATGCGGTAAAATCGAATATCCATCGACCCAAATTGGTCTTGTACTGAAGGTTCAGCACGCCTTTGAAACGGCTTAGCATCGGTTTCTCCACCAAAGCGCCATTATAATTCTCCTGACGCGCATTAGTGTAGCGCCCTGTCAAAGCCACAGTGAATCGGTCAAACGGCTCGACATTGAAATCCACCTGCCAGTTGTCTGAATATGACCGTCTTCCATCGGAATCAAAGAACCAGATATCACGGCCGCCGTTCACATCCGCTCCCGGCACCTCATAGTCCACCATCAGCTGACGAGAGAACTGAGTGCGGAAATAATCGAAACTGATATACGTTTTGGAAGGATCCACCCCGAACGGCATGTAGAATGTCACATTGCCTCCGAACGTCCACGAATCCTCCAGCAGCCGGTCCATACAATCGCCTTTAAGCCTGCTGTGGGTGGACATCACTCCGATGTTGTCAGCGACCGGGTCGGCGTACCTCAATCCTCTGCCGCCGTTCGCCCTCGCCACGAACCACTCCGACGGTGAATATTTCAAAGTCACCCTCGGCGCCACCTTGAACCCGTTCCCTTTGTACCAGTCGGCGCTTACACCAACGATGGATGTGAATATGTCCCCGGCGTGGAAGGTATATTCCCCGTAAGCGCCACCGAAGAAATGATCCGCGATTCCCGAATATGGGCTCAGAATATTCCCGCCCTCCGACATATTCCACAGATTGTAGTCCAGCTTTGCGACATCCTCGTCAATGTGGTCGAATGTGCCGGAGAGGCCGACAGTAAAGTCATGGGAGTCGTTCAACTTGTTTCTGTAAAGAAAATTGACAAAACCGGACTGCTGCTCAGCCAGATATGAAGAAGCGCCGAACCATGAGTCGCTTTTCTGCCACGACCAGTCAGCGATGGCGGCTATGCTGGACGATCCATCCTCACGAAGGGGCTTGCCGACTTTCAGGTAGGCGTTCAGGAGGCTGTTGGTAATGTCGGTGCCCCAAGATGTGCCGGCCAGAGATTCCTTGATAGAGGTCAATTCAGAAGACTCAGTGACCGTTGTCTTAGAGACCCATGAGAGAACCCGGTCCTTGTCATACCCGTCCATCCCGCCCTGGCGGCGGTCCCTGACCGCCTTCACACCCCAACGTACCTGAAGCTCAGGCGTGTAGTAAAGCCACCTGTTCGCCACATTGAACTGCAACATCTTAGGGTCATCCCGGAATCCATCGTGATTCATGTCGTAAGTCTTGAAGTTCCCGCTCACATGACCCAATACAATCGTGTAGATGGTAGGGCTAAGCTGCCATGCGGAAGTCGCGTTGAAATCCGCTTTCGTGTCGCTCATCATCGAAGCCTGGATGAACAGCGGCTTCTCCTCCGTCGGCTTCTTGTGCTCCAGATTGATCTGCCCGGTCATCGACTCCAGACCGTTGATCACGGACGGAGAGCCTTTCGCGATCTGGATGCTCTCCAGCCACGGCCCAGGAACGTAAGAGAGCCCGTATGGAGCTGTAATCCCTCTCATGACTGGGCGGTTCTCGTCCAGCATCTGGGTGTAGGTTCCGGAAAGTCCGAGGATCCTGATTTGCCGCGCCCCGGTCACCGCATCCGAATAACCTACCGTCACGCTGGCCGAGTTCTCAAAACTCTCCGCCAGATTGCAGCAGGCCATCTTCTGAAGCCCCGAGGCGGAGATCAACTCGGTCCGCAAAGTCTTTCCCCGTGAGATGCTGTTGTCCTGATGCCCGACAAAGACAGTGGCACTTAGACTGTCTGTTCTATCCTTATAAATGTTGGCAGTGTCAACCGACTGGGCATTGAGCCCGACACACAGAACCATGAATATTCCCGCGACTATGAACTTTTTCATACCATTGTCTCCAAAACGGTCTACCGTTTACAATAAAGTATCTCACTGGCACAAATATAATAATTGGTTATTAAGAAAATGCTTAAATTTGTACAAAATTACGTCACCAGAGAAACCAAAACGTTTTCAAGATATGAACACAAAAGAATTCGTCAAATGGGTGCTGGCCGTGCTGTGCGGCTTGTTCGTCTGGGGCATAGTGAAGTTCTTCATGTTCTTCATGATGCTCGGCTCTATGATCGCATCGGCGGCCTCGCCCTCTGGAGGCTCCGGCGCCGCCATTCCTAAAGAAGGCGTCCTGCTGATGGACATGTCCAGGTTCGCGGTCGCCGAACAGACACAGGAAAGCAATCCTTTGTCCTCGATCCAAGGCAACGATGTGGCTATGGTCGGACTCTATGACGCTGTCACAGCAATCCACAAGGCCGCAGAGGATCCCGGAATCCAGTACATTCTCGTCAAGACGGACGGAATCGCCACCAGCCTCAGCAAACTGGAGGAACTCCGCAAGGCTCTCACCGATTTCAGGAAGAGCGGCAAAGCGGTGATAGCCTACGGTGAGGCTTTCACGTCAGGAACCTACTATCTCGCGTCTGTGGCCGACAAGATATACACTACCAGTCACCACGGCGGCAACACTTTCATGCTGGGAATCAGCGGCAGAATGTTGTTCCTCAAAGACTTGCTGGACAAACTCGGAATAAACTACCAGCTCATCCGCCACGGGAAGTACAAGAGCGCCGGCGAGATGTATGTCAAGAACGCTCCAAGCCCTGAGAACATGGAGCAGAACCAGGCGATGATAGATTCGATGTGGGATACCATCGTAGCCGAGACGGCTGAAAGCCGGGGCGTGTGCGTGGATTCACTCGACTATTTCATCGACCACCTCTCGATCGCCCTTCCGGAAGACATGGTCAATCACAATCTGGCCGACGGCGTTCTTTCTGTTGAGGAATATAAGGAAAAACTCGCCGACCTTGCGGGCAAAGGCAGTTACAAGGATGTGAAATTCATACCTTTCAGCGACTATGCAGCCGCTAAAGCCACGCCGAACCTGACCGCAAAGAAGAAGATCGCAGTCATCTACGCCAACGGGAATATCCTGGAGCAGGACGATCCGAACAACATCAGCGGAGACCGTTTCGCAAGCATCATCGCCAAAGTAAGGGCCGACTCCACCGTCAAGGCTGTCGTGTTCAGGGTCAACTCTCCTGGCGGAACTGTGCTGGCAGCCAGCAAGATCAAGGAAGAGATAGACCTCACCACAGCTGTGAAACCAGTCATCGCCTCTTACGGTGACTATGCGGCTTCCGGCGGCTACTGGATCTCGAACAGCTGCGACCACATCTTCACAAACGCCACGACACTGACCGGCTCAATCGGTGTGTTCTCCGCCATCCCTGAGTTCGGGAAGACCCTCAAGGACATCGCCCACGTCAACATGGTCCCTGTCAAGTCCCACAAGCATTCGGACATGCTTTCGCTGACAAGGCCGTTCGACGCTGAGGAGACAGCCTGGATGCAGGTCTATGTGGATGACATCTACAACAACTTCGTCAGCATCGTGGCCGAGGGACGCGGCAAGACATTCGAGTCTGTGGACGAGATCGCCCAGGGACGTGTCTGGACCGGCGCCGACGCTCTTGAAATCGGACTTGTGGATGAGATCGGGACGTTGGAGGATGCCATAAATTATGCGGCGGTGATGGCCGGAGACTCCGATGTGGAGAATTGGGGAATCGCAAGTTACCCGAAACCTTTGACCGCAATGGAGCAACTGCTCCAACAGTTCGGCAAGACCACAAATCCAGAGGAGGCTATGGCGAACGTGCTTGAAGGCACTCCGCTGGAGGGAGTAGCCAGAAATCTGCTCAATTGGCAGAGGACTTGGGCCAAAGGGCAGGGAGACCTTGTCTTCGCAAGGATGCCGTTTGAGATTGAGATCAGATAATGCGGATGACGGTCACGGAAGTTGACTCTTTCGTGACCTTGACCGAGTCATCGATGCGGTGACCGATCAAAGCCAAGACATGAGAGCCTTCGTCAGCGATGACGAGGGCTTTTTCCTTTTCCGGAAGACTGAATTTGAGGTCAACGAACATGTCACTTAACTTCTTGCGGCCCTTCATGCCTAACGGGCGCATCCAATCGCCTGACCGCCAATGCCTGACCGCAAAAGGAAACGGGAGATCAAGTTTGGTCTCGCCAACGGATGTTTTAACAGCATTCACATCGTCCGACTGAGAGACGGAGAATCTTATTCCGTTAAATGAATATATTCCCGGATCTTCAATGGTTATGCCAGTCGCTTCGACAGGCTCTGCGACCGGATATATAACAATATCCCGGGACGAAGTCACGGCAACATATTCATTTGCAAAAAACTTCCTGCCGCTGACGGTCCCGCGACTTTTCAGAACAGTCGCGAGATCCGCAACCACAGAGGAGGTGAACCCGAATGGCTCCAGAAGACGGAAAAGGACATATTCCCAATTCTTCTTCAATGTAAGTCTCTTATGGTCAACCACAGGAAGGCCGTAAGAGCCAGGGTGGACGACCTCCGCCGAAACCGAGCGGACATATTCATCAGCAATGGATTGAACCTGAGCGAACCGCTCCATGTCCTCGTTCAGCGTTGTCAGGAACGACGGATTCAGCCTCTCGAAGAGCGGGAATATCTCGTTGCGGATGCAGTTGCGCTTGTAGGCGGAATCAGCGTTGGTGCTGTCCTCATGCCACCGCAGACCATGCGAGACCGCATATTCATGAATATTTTTCCTCGGAAAATCGAGCAGTGGCCGGATAAGCGCTGCGTCAGAGTCCGGCAGAGGCGAGTTGCGGCGCATTCCGGTCATTCCCTTCGCCCCGGTGCCACGCAACATATTCAGAATCATCGTCTCAGCATTGTCATTGGCGTTGTGGGCGACCGCAAGGGCAGAGAATTTCTGCCCACGGCACATCTCCGCGAACCATCCGTAACGTAGCTCCCTCGCCGCCATCTCGATGCTGATTCCCTTTGAGGCGGCGTACCCCGAAGTATCAAAATCCTTTTTTATGAATATGATTCCGTGGCTTTCAGCCCATTCCCTGACAAGAGCCTCGTCCGAGTCACTCTCCACACCTCTCAAATGGAAATTGCAGTGGGCCAATGCGAAAGACACTTTGCTGGCTGAATTGAGAAACAGGTCGGCCATGCACATCGAATCAATGCCGCCGCTGACAGCCAAAAGGACCGCCTCACCATCGGGAAGCAGCCCTTTCAGGATTCTGTCAAAACGCTCCTGCATATTCAGGAATTCTATTTTTTGCTTGCGAACGTGTACGTGAAGCCGAACTGTAGAGCCTGGGCGAACTGTACTCTCCTTCCAGTGTTGCCGTCCTTGTCCGTGATCAGGACAGTGTCGTCGTAGATGAGGTTGGTCGTGATGTTCAGAGAGAAGAACCTGCTGAGTTTCCACATCATACGGGTGTCCCAGTTCACACGGATGTTCTCAGGGTTCTTAAGATAGTTGGAGAACAGGAGCAGATGCGTCGAGCCCTCGAAATTATCGTTGACCTTGACTTTGGCGTCGGCGGTCAGCTGGGCACCGAACTCAAAACGGGCCGGCTTGTAATAGTTTCCGGTCGTGTAGTAGATGTTCTTCTCATCCTTGGCGTCAGGATATTCCTCCACATTCTCGTACTTCCGCTTTCTCTCCATACCGTTGTTCTTCCTCAATTTCTCGCTGCCGACGATGGTGAAGCCACCGGTGATAGGTGCCATGTTGACTGTCAGCCATTTGTTCGGCACCCAATCGATACCAAGACCAAGATTGACCGTTCCCGGAGAAAGGATGCTGGATTTGAGCACCCGGGCATTCCTCCAATCCTTGCTTGACGGCTCCTTGTCCTCCTCCACAGCGGGAGTAGGATAGTTGTAACCGTTGGCGAACTGGCTCAGGAACGTGAACTTTGCGGAATAGTTCAAGGTGTTGGTGGCCTTGTAGCCCCAAGTGCTCTCGAATAGGATCCTGTCCTTGTTTTTCTGGATGATCGGCTTGTCGGCAGAGTAAAGAAAGCCGTAGTCCAGCTGGAGACGGTTGTTCCAGTACATCTCGTCTTTCTTCCACTTGGCGTTGCCGTCGATGTAGGCGCTCAAGGCGTAGTTGTTGTAACCTCCCTTGGCCCAATTGGTGAAACTGCTCTGCACGAAGTTAAGGTTCGTCATCAGCGAGTTCGTCCAATAATTCGGCTTCGGAGTCACGACCTTCGTCTCCTCTGTCTGCGTCAGCAGTTTGGCTGCGGCCGCGGCGGCGGACTGGGCGTTTCTCCTTGTCGTGTCCGTCTGTGCGGACACCCCCAAAGCGACGAGCGCAAGAGCCACAGACAACGCGGTTCGCTTGATTGCATTCACGTTCATAGTCAGTTTATTGAATATTAATTAATATGAGATGGCAAACACCACCCTCTGCTTCGACGGCTTGCCGGAGTAGATGTCCTTGCCTTCCTCCTCGCAGACAAAACTGTCCACAGGGATGCAGCGGATCGTGGCCTTGGTCTCGTCCTTGATCTTCTGCTCGGTCTCGGCGGTGCCGTCCCAGTGGCACAGCAGGAACTTGCCGGTGCCGATCTTGGCCTTGAACTCCTCCCAGTCATCGCACATCTCGACGTGTGACGCACGGAAATCAAAAGCTTTCTGGTAAATCGTCTTCTGGATGTCGTCCAAAAGGGCGGCTATAGACTTGTCAAGGCCTTCGAGAGCGACCGTCTGTTTCTCGAGAGTGTCCCTTCTGTGCACCTCAACCGTGCCGTTCTCAAGATCGCGAGGTCCCATGGCCAGACGCACAGGAACTCCCTTGAGTTCCCACTCAGCGAACTTGAATCCAGGACGCAGGGTGTCACGGTCATCAATCTTGACGGTGTGCCCCTCTGCCTCAAGGGCTTTCTTCAGTTGATCCATCTTATCCAGAATCCTGCTGTGTTCCTCCTCTGTCTTGTAGATCGGGACCATGACAACCTGGATAGGAGCGAGAGCCGGCGGCAGGACGAGTCCGTTGTCGTCACCGTGGGCCATGACAAGGGCTCCCATAAGTCTTGTGGAAACGCCCCAGGAGGTAGCCCAGACATATTGCTGCTGTCCTTCCTTGTCGGTGTATTTCACATCGAATGACTTCGCGAAGTTCTGGCCGAGGAAGTGCGATGTTCCGGCCTGAAGAGCCTTTCCGTCCTGCATCATCGCCTCGATGGTGAGGGTGTCAAGCGCTCCGGCAAACCTCTCGTTAGGGCTCTTGTGTCCCACGATCACAGGCAGAGCCATGAACTCGCGGGCGAACTTGGCGTACACACCGACCATCCTCTTCGCCTCTTCCTGAGCCTCCTGCGAAGTGGCGTGGGCCGTGTGCCCCTCCTGCCAGAGAAACTCGGCGGTACGGAGGAAAAGTCTTGTGCGCATCTCCCAGCGGACAACGTTCGCCCACTGGTTGCACATGATAGGGAGATCCCTCCAGGATGTGATCCAGTTCTTGTAGGTGCTCCAGATGATCGTCTCGGAAGTCGGCCTCACGATAAGCTCTTCCTCAAGCTTCGCTGACGGATCCACGACCACACCCTTTCCATCAGGGTCGTTCATTAGTCTATGGTGAGTGACGACGGCGCACTCCTTGGCGAATCCAGCGACATGCTCGGCCTCCTTGCTGAAGAACGACTTAGGGATGAAAAGCGGGAAGTAAGCGTTCACCGCACCTGTCTCCTTGAACATCGTGTCAAGGGCATGCTGCATCTTCTCCCAGATCGCGTAGCCATAAGGCTTTATGACCATGCATCCCCTGACGGCGGACTGCTCCGCCAGATCAGCCTTAACGACCAGATCATTGTACCACTGAGAATAGTTCTCAGACCTTTTTGTCACTTCCTTTGCCATATACTTTTGCTGTTTTTGTCAATTATTCTTATAATTGTGCAATATTCCGAAAGGTATGGATTTTGTTCATTGATGAACATTTGTGTGGCCGATACCTTTGGATGCGGCCACGAAGTTACGAATTTATTGTTAAATATAGGAGATTCAGAAATGAAAACACGCACAATCCTCTTTATCTCGGCGCTTCTGGCACTGACTTCGTGCGGTTCAGCGGTGCAGTATGCCAGCGATGCTTCCAGACAGAAGTATCAGGATGGAATCTACTATACCTCCAAGTCCAAGGTCCATCAGGCCAAGGAGGCTGCCGCCTCAGCCAACGACGAGGAGACCGACCTTCTTGTGGCAAAGACAAAGAACTCACCGATATTCATGAAAAGCGGGGAGAAGGTGGACACTCTGTTCATACCTGAGAACAAAGCGGCGAGAATAGATTTCAACAACACGAACAACACCACATCCGTCTACCTTTACGACAACGGGTTTGACACATGGGCGGCATACCAGCCTTGGTACGCGACGTCATGGTACTCATGGAACCGTCCTTTCTACACCTCAATCTATTGGGGCGCGAACCCTTGGTACTACGGCGGATGGTACTCACCTTGGCATTATGACCCTTGGTACTATGGATATTCATGGGGTTGGGGCAATCCGTGGTATTACAGCGGATGGTACGACCCGTGGTATTGGGATCCTTGGTACCATAGCGGATGGTACGGTGGTTGGTATGGAGGCTGGTACGGCGGATGGCATGACCCGTGGTATCACGGAGGATGGGGACATGGATCGCATCACTTTCACGACCACGACTTCTTCGGTCCGGGCAGCGGCAGAGTCTATACTCCACGTCTGTCCACGACAGGATCCAGCAGAAGAGGCGGAATCGGCTCGGCATCAAGGAGTGCGGGAGTGAGAAGCTCATCCATGACCAGATCCAGAAACGGATCGGGATTCGGTGGAAGATCATCATCCGCATCAGCGACCAGATCATCAAGCCTAAGCGGACGCACGGGCGGTACAAGGTCTTCGATATCCTCGGTCAGCAGACCGGCATCATCGTCTGTAAGATCTTATTCCGGCAGATCCTCGTCAGTAAGGTCATCTGTAGGGAATACTGCACGGTCCAACGGCTCTTCTTCGTACGGGACCTCAACCGGGTCCTCCTCGGTAAGATCGTCCTATGGCGGCAGCCGGTCATCGTCATCGTCGACAATGTACTCAAGGCCCGCTGGCGGTAGCAGAAGTTCAAGCGGGTCGTCATCAGGAAGCTATTCCGGCGGAAGCAACAGCAGAAGCTCGTCCGGCAGCTACAGATCGTCAGGATCGTATAGGTCATCTTCAAGCGGCGACTATTCATCCGGTTCTTCATCAAGGAACTCCAGCGGTTACTCGACAAGCAGAAGTTCCTCAAGTTCATATTCTTCCGGCAGTTCAAGCCGTAGCTACTCAGGCGGCGGGTTCTCCGGCGGCGGATCATCAAGAAGTTCAGGTGGTTCGTACAGTGGCGGAGGCTCCAGAAGCGGAGGCGGAAGAAGGTAACCATTAAAAACAATTGAAATGAGAAAGGTAATATTCACTGCGCTTGTGTCATTGACAGTGGCCACGGCCGGGGCGCAGACAATGTACGACGGGCTGACATTCAGCCAGAACAACTACTACGGAACGGCAAGGTCGATCGGTATGGGCAACGCGATGACCGCCGTGGGAGGGGATCTCGGATCCATCGGTATCAACCCTGCGGGATCTGCTGTGGCAGGATATTCCCAGTTCACGATCACACCGAACCTGACGATAAGTTCAATGAGTTCATCCTACAGTGCTTATCCGATAGACGGCAGTGACATATTCCTCAACGAGCGGACAAAGAATCTCGCGAGGGTGACGCTTCCGAACATCGGAGCCACGCTCAACTGGTCAACAGGGAACAGCAGCGGTCTGACGTCCATCACATACGGATTCCTGTTCAACGGGACGAACGACTACACCGGGCAGATGCTGGCCGGAGGCACGAACGACAAGACAAGCTATCTGAGTTCGATGGCAGTGGCGGCCGATGGGTTCGACATCGACTTCCTGAACGGTTACCGCGATGCGAACAACAATGAGATCAACATTAGGGACAACGCCTACTACTATGCGGATGACAGAAATCAGTTCGCCCCATGGAACGTCATAGCGAACGCCCAGGCAGGCGCGATCGCCAACTATGGAGATCAAAAGGATCCGAGCTACTACTGGCGCTACATCGCGGCCACTGAAGGCTACAACTACACCTCTGAAAAGGATGAGGAAGGCAATTACATCTATGACGTGTTCCTCCGTGGTAACCTTGATCAGGCCTACGGCCGCAAGGTGACCGGGAGCAAATACGACGCTATCCTGAATGTCGGATTCAATTTCAGCCACAAGTTTTTCCTGGGAGTGAATCTCGGCATCACCTCTCTGAACTATAACTTCGACGAGTATTTCAAGGAGGCGGCGCAGGATCCCGGAAAATTCCCTATCGATTTCGGGGAGAAGGGAGGTACTTATTTTGACAACTACCGCACACGTTATTCCTACACGGCGGAAGGAAGCGGCGTTTATGGGAAGATCGGATTTCTTTTCACCCCGGTTGACGGAGTACGCCTTGGAGCTGCTGTCCAAACACCGACAGTTATGGAGATCAACGATCGTTTGCGCCATGACGTGAATGTGAACTACACCCACTCTCAGTTCAACGGATCGGCCCAGACTCCGGAAGGCAACTATTCCTATAGGCTTCGTTCACCATACAGACTCAATGCCGGAGCGGCGTTCACATTCGCTGGGATGGCCCTTCTGAGTGCGGACTACGAGATGACCGACTACAGCACGATGAAGTTCATGAGCAAGGAAGGTAATTGGGACAGCTCTTTCGATGGTGTGAACGATGATATTCGCGACTGCATGGGAGTGTCGCACATGTTAAGGGTCGGTGCGGAGTTCAAGCCTGTTCCGGAGCTCGCCGTGCGCGCCGGGTACAATTTCACAACCACTCCTGAATATGTCTATGACGGAGATCTGAAGACTAAGCTGAATGACAGGATCAATGCGTTCTCTGTTGGACTTGGATATTCATCAAACGGCTCTTTCTTTGCGGACATCGCCGCAAGGCTGACAACGCTGGCCGATGAATATATTTCCCCTTACGCCAACTACCTTGAAGGTGTTGACTCTCCGATGATCCTCAACAAGAGGGAAATCTACAGCATCACAGCGACATTCGGGTGGAGGTTCTGACGTAGCATTCAGATTGAACCTTGTCCGGTCACTTCGACAAGTTCACTGACCTTTTTCGGTCACTTCGACAGGCTCAGTGACCGAAAATGTCTATAAGTTTTTAAGATAGGAGATTGACTCGGGACCTTCATTGAAGAGAAGATCCATGATGGAAAGATTCGGAACGAAACCGTACTTTCGGGCAAAGACCTGAAAGTACGGTTTTTCCAGATTCAGGTCTTTAAGGATGCTGTCCGGGCGTTTCGGATGGATCAGTTCACGGTAATCCATCCCGTACCTGCCGGTATCCACAGGTATTTCACGGGAGCGGACGGGGATATATTCATCGGTCTTCCTCAGGTCCACCGAGATGCCGGTCTTCCGGAGGAAGAACTTGATCAGTTGAAAATCAAGGTCGAACAACGTCTCCGGCCGCGAATCCAGAATGGCGAAGAGTTCGTCCTTGTAATATTCAAAATAGGCGGAAGATTCGTAGGCTGAGGCGATCGCCCGCTCGGTGCGGATCAGCCACGGGGTCGAGTAATCCACCTTGATTTCTGTGATCGGAAGTTCGTGGGTGCCGCTCTCATGGACAATCGGAAAGTTCAGGCTCTGAGGACCGTCGGCGGCGTAGTAGAGGAAACGGTTCCGCCATGATTGCTTCTGATAATGCTCGCAGGCCTCAAGGTAAACGACAGAAGGCTTCACCCTGTCCCCAGACAAGATGAAGTCTTTAGCCATCAATGCGAAATAGCTGACCGGAGGAAACCATGCCACGCTCAGCAGCACGGCCGGCTCAGCGGAACTATTCAAATTCTCCCTTCTCGTGGGAGTCGTTTGCCCTGATGATTCCACGCTTCGAGCTTCTGATGAAATTCAGGATCATGTCACGCTCCTCGCTCTGAGGGAATCCGGCCTCTACCTTGGCGCAGCCGTCGGTGATGTTGTAGCCGGAAAAATAAATCGTGTCGTAGATGTCCTTGATGTTGCGGATGACATCGGATGAGAATCCGCGACGGCGGAGTCCGACGATGTTCACACCTGAATAGCAGATCGGGTCGCGTCCGCAAAGCACGTACGGAGGAATGTCCTTATTGATCTTTGACATGCCACCGACCATGGCGTGGCAGCCGATCTTGGAGAACTGGTGAGCCTTCGCTCCGCCTCCGACAATAGCCCAGTCATCAACGACTGTCTCTCCGGCGATGCCGACAAAACTTACAAGGATGCAATGGTTGCCGACCACACAGTCATGGGCGACGTGGACGTAGGACATCAGCAATGTGTTGCTTCCGATCTTGGTGACACCTTTTCCACTGGCCTTTGTGCCACGGTTGATCGTCACGCACTCACGGATGGTGACATTGTCGCCGATTTCCACGTAGGTGACCTCACCTTCATATTTAAGATCCTGTGGGATTGCTCCGACGACAGCACCAGGGAACACTTGGCAATTCTTTCCCATCCTGACGTATGAATATATCATCGCATGTGGATGGATCTTGCATCCGTCACCGATCTCCACGTCATCATCGATGAACGCGAACGGTCCGATTTCAATGTTGTCGCCAAGTTTCGCCTTAGGGCTGACCGACGCTAATGGTGAAATTGTGTTCATATTCTAAGTGTTTTATCAGCAAGATTTCTCACGGATAGCCACGGCCGTCCGAGTGTTGATTGTATGGCCCGGCTTGAATGCCGTGACCTTGGCCTTGAGATAACCTCCGGCAAGTCTCAGGTCGCCGATGAGATCCAGAAGCTTGTGCCTTCCGCACTCGTTCGGGAAATGGAGCTTGAGGTTGTTGAGGTACCCGTTGTCGTTTATGGCGAGTTCAGGCACGTTGAAAAGCGCCGAAAGCCTCTCGACCTGCTCCGGCTGGACCGGATGCTCGACAATCACGATGGCGTTGTCCACATCCCCGCCCTTTACCAGATTGTTCTGGAACAGGTACTCTATCTCATGGAAGAACACGAACGTGCGGCACGGACCGATCTCTTTGGCGTAGTCGGTAGACTCGTCCCAATGAGCCGTCTGGACCCCGAGAACCTTAGAGCCGAAATCAACTGTGATGTCCATTGACGGGGCATCAGCAGGGGTTATTCTGACATAGGATCCAGTCTTTTCATCCTTGATTTCGATTTCCTCGGGAACAGTCACATATTTTCTTTCCGCATCCTGTTCCTTGAGACCGTCTTTGGCGATCGCCTCGACATAATAGCGGGCGCTGCCGTCAAGGATCGGGACCTCGACATTGTCGATCTCTATCAAGGCGTTGTCCACTCCCATCCCGGTGAGGGCCGACATGACATGCTCGATTGTCGCCACAGTGGCGTCACCCTTGGAAATCGTCGTGCTTCGGGCGGTCGATGACACATTCTCGGCCAAGGCCTCCACGAAAGCCGATTCGCCAAGATCCACCCTGTGGAATACTATCCCCGTGTTTTCGGGAGCCGGTTTGAGAACCATTGTCGAAATCCTTCCGGTGTGAAGTCCCTTGCCATGGAACTCATATTCCCCCGCAAGGGTTCTTTGTCTGTTAGAAGTCATAATCATTCTTTTGCAGGCTGCGTAAAACACAGCAGTCTGCAAAGATAGCAATGATATTTTGAATATTCAAGGATTACCCTGCCATTCGTGGCAAATGGCTGCTATTCCTCGCCCTGACGCTTGAAGACGGCGTAGCTGCGGAGGTAGTTTTTAAGTGGAAGGGCCGGAGATCCGAGGAGCACCTGGCCTGGCTTGCGGATGTTGCCGATGACTCCGCACTGGGCGCCGATCGTGGTGTTGTCGGCTATATTCAGGTGCCCTGCGATGCCGACCTGCCCAGCCAGGATGCAGTTCTTGCCGATCTTTGTGGAGCCGGCGATGCCGCACTGGGCCGCCATCACGGTGTTGTCGCCGATCTGGACGTTGTGGGCGATCTGGCAGAGGTTGTCGATCTTCACACCGTTGCCGATGATCGTGGATTCCATCTCGGACTTGTCGATGGTCGTGCCGGCGCCGATCTCCACGTTGTTGCCGATGACCACATTGCCGATGTGCTCGATCTTCTCCCAAGTTCCGTCAGGAAGCGGGGCGTTGCCGAAGCCGTCGGAACCGATGACAGCGTTGGCGTGGATGATCACGTTGTCGCCGATGACCATTCCGGGATAAATCACGACACCTGGATAGATGATGCAATGCGAGCCGATCACCGTGTTGTCTCCGACGTAGACATTCTCGTAGATCTTGGTGTAGTCACCGACCTTGGCGTGGTGCCCCACGTAGGAATGGCTTCCGAGGTAGACTTTCTTCCCGAACTTTGTGGTAAGGAACCACGATGAGCGGAACCCTCTGTGCCTCTTGTCGGTACGTTTTTGCGTAGAGACATATTTAAGAAGGTCCGCAAGTGACTTGTAGGCGTCGTCAACCCTCACCATGGTTGACGTCACGGTCTCCTTGGGGGTGAAATCCTTATTGACCAGCAGGACGCTCGCCCTGCATGTGTAAACATATTTCTCGTACTTCGGATTTGCGAAAAAGCAGAGCTGTCCTGGTTTGCCATGCTCTATCTTCGCGAATGATGTGACTGTCGCCTGAGGGTCGCCCTCAACGGTTCCCTTCAGCACCTGAGCCAATTGCTTTGCGGTAAATTCCATGCTTTTATGGCGTTAAATTCTTCAAATTTTACCAAACTTTCTGCAAAGAAAGCAATTTATTTTCATATTCACTAAAATATTCTTATCTTTGCATCGTTGTGAGAGATAGGAGGACGAAAGCGTCTCCTATCTTTTGTTTTGTAAAATCAGGATTGTATGCGGAAAGAACAGATATTGTCCGGCATCGAAGAGGCTGTGAAGGCTCGTGGCTGCTTCATTGTGGATGTGACCGTCAGTAATGACAATGACATCGTGCTTACCATTGAGAAAGAGTCGGGCGACATGGACCTCGAGGATTGCGTCAGCGTGAACGACGCCTTTCTGGCGGCTTTTGACAAGGACGCGGAAGACTATTCCCTCACCGTCACCTCCGCCGGGCTTGACCAGCCGTTCAAGGTGCTCAGGCAGTATGAGAAAGCGATAGGCTCGGCCGTTGAGGCAAGGCTTAAGGGTGGGAAGAAGATCGTCGGAGTCCTCACGGGAGCCGACGAGGATGGAATATGTCTGAGATATTCACAGAAAGAGTCTGTGGAGGGCAAGAAGAAAAAGGAACTCGTGGAGCATGAGGACCGCATCGGATTCGGGGAGATAAACTCAGTCACTCCGCATATTGTGTTCAAGAAATAAGATATTAAGAATATAAACATGGAAAAGAAAGAAGAAATCACTCTGATTGACGCCTTCAAGGACTTCAAGGAGGAAAAGAACATCGACAGACCGGTGATGATGGGTGTGCTCAAGGACGTGTTCCTCACCCAGATCGCCAAGACTTACGGTTCGGCTGACAACTTCGACGTCATCATCAACGTCGACAAGGGAGACTGCGAGATCTACCAGAACTTCGACATCGTCGAGGAAGTGGAGAACCCGAACACTCAGATCACCCTCGACCAGATCAAGGCGGAGACCGGGGACGATGACTACGAGATCGGTGATGTCTACACCAAAAAGCTGTCCCTCGCGTCCTTCGGTCGAAGGGGAATCCTGAACATCAGGCAGAATCTCCAGGGCCGCATCATGGACATCGACAAGGCGAATGTCTTCAAGGCCTATTCTGACAAGGTCGGCGAGATCTTCACGGGCGAGATCTACCAGACATGGTCAAAGGAGGTCATCATCCTTGACGACGACAACAACGAGTTGCACCTGCCTAAGGCCGAGCAGATCCCGGGCGAGAGATTCAAGAAGGGAGACACAATCCGCGCGATCATCAAGAGCGTGGAGATGAAGAACAACACGACTCCTTACATCACTCTTTCCAGGACTTCCAACGAGTTTCTTGAGAAGCTCTTCGAGCATGAGGTACCGGAGATATTCGACGGTCTGATCACCATCAAGAAGGTTGTCCGTGTCCCTGGTGAGCGCGCCAAGGTGGCGGTCGAGTCCTACGACGAAAGAATCGACCCGATCGGAGCCTGCATCGGTGTGAAGGGGGCCAGAATCATCGGTATCGTGCGCGAGCTCCGCAACGAGAACATCGATGTGCTTCAGTGGACCAACAACACGCAGCTTCTCATCCAGAGGGCTCTCAACCCGGCAAGGGTGTCTTCAATCGATCTGGGGAACTCGGAGACCGACAAGATCAAGGTCTACATGCAGCCTGACGAGGTCAAGAAAGGCATCGGACGCGGCGGTTGCAACATCAAACTGGCCGGAATGCTTGTCGGAAGGGAGATCGAGGTTTGGAGAGAGCTTCCTAAAGACGAGACTCAGGAAGAGGAGGACGTGCTTCTCAGCGAGTTCAGCAACGAGATCGACCAGTGGGTCATCGACCGCCTTGAGGCGATCGGATGCGACACGGCCAAGAGCGTGCTCGCTTTCACGCCTGAGGACATCGCCAAGAGGGCTGACCTTGAGGACGAGACCGTGGCCGAGGTGTTCAGGATCCTGAGAGCCGAATTTGAGGAATAGTCCAACCGGACAAACAATCGGCGAACGGCGGAAAGTTGCCGCGGATTTGGCGAAAAATAATTTACGTTTACCAAAAGGGGTTGAATATGGCAGAAATCAGACTAAACAAAATAATAAGAACCTATAATATCGGACTTCAGAACCTGGTGGACTTCCTGGCCAGCAAGGGAGTGGAGGTCGAAGCGAATCCGAATGCCAAGATTTCGGACGAGCACCTTCCGGCGATAGAAAAGCAGTTCGGAAAGGACCTTGAACTCAAGCAGGCCTCCGAGAAAGTCGACATAAAACTCAACGAGATTCTCGAGAAGACATCCAGGAAGCAGCAGGAAACCGCCCGCGAGGAAGAATTCGAGGAACCAGTCAAAGAGACCGTCATTAAGACAACCATCATCACTCCGGTGGAGCCCAAGGCCCAGCAGGAGTCCGCTCCGGAGGTCAAGCAACCGGAGCAGTCTCAGCCAGAGGCTGTCATCGAGAAGCCGGTCGAGGAAAAGGCCGAGCCTGCCGACGAGCCGGTGAAGGAGCCGGAGCCTCAGCCGGAACCTGAGCCTCAGCCAGAGACTGTCGCCGAGAAACCGGTCGAGGAAAAGGCCGAACCTGCCGACGAGCCGGTGAAAGAGCCGGAATCTCTGCCAGAGCCTGTCAAGGCTGAGCCTGCCAAGACAGAAACCCCTGCCCAAACCCCGGCGGAGGGAAGCTCCGTCCATGACGGTGCCAGACGCTTGAGCAAGCACGAGAAGAAACTTGCTGCGGCGGCAAGGCAGAAAGAGGAACAGGAGAGAGCCCGGCAACAGCAGCCGCAACCTCAGGCCAAGCCGGAAGTCAAAGAGGAGAAATCCGCGACAGAAAGCTCCGCTCCGGGGCTCAAGGTTCTTGGTAAGATCGACCTGTCCCAGTTCGAGCCTAAGAAGGGCAACAAGAAGAGGGAGAGAATCGCCAAGGGAAGCCAGAAGGTTGATGTGGCGAAGGAAGGCAAACAAGCCGACAACAGCTCTCGCAAAGACAAAAACAAGAATGCCAAGCAGGCTCAGGATCAGGGCAAGGGCGGAAAGAAACGCAACCGTGGCGCCGATCGCTTCAAACCGGTCATGACCGAGGAGGAGCAGGAGGCGATGCAGAAGGAAATCCAGAAGCAGGTCAAAGAGACCTACGCCAGGATGAACGACAACAAGAAGAACAACTTCGGAGCCAAATACAGAAAGGAGAAGAGGGAGCAGGCCGCCGCCAAGTCCCAGGAGGAGATGGCACAGGAGATAGCCGAGAAGAAAGTTCTCAAGGTCACGGAGTTCGTGACCGTGAACGACCTCGCTACCCTCATGAACAACACCCCGGTCAACGAGGTCATCAAGGCTTGCATGGATCTCGGCCTTATGGTGTCCATCAACCAGAGGCTTGACGCCGAGGCTCTTGTGCTTGTGGCCGAGCAGTTCGGCTATAAGGTGGAGTTCGTCACGGCGGACATCTCGGAAGAGATCGCCGAAAGCAGCGAGCAGGCCGACCGTGAGGAAGATCTCGTTCCAAGGCCACCGATCATCACGGTGATGGGACACGTTGACCACGGTAAGACATCGTTGCTCGACTATATTCGCAAATCAAATGTCATTGCCGGGGAGGCGGGAGGTATCACGCAGCACATCGGCGCCTACAACGTGAAGCTTCCTGACGGCAGAAGAATCACATTCCTGGACACTCCTGGCCATGAGGCGTTCACCGCCATGCGTGCCCGTGGTGCCCAGCTCACCGACCTTGCGATCATCATCATCGCCGCCGACGACGCGGTGATGCCGCAGACAGTCGAGGCCATCAATCATGCGCAGGCAGCCGGAGTACCTATGGTCTTTGCCATCAACAAGATCGACAAGCCAGGTGCGCAGCCGGAGAGGATTTACCAGCAATTGGCGCAAATGAATATCCTCACGGAGGCGTGGGGTGGAAAATACCAGTGTCAGGAGATTTCCGCTAAGAAGGGCATCAATGTGGACAAGCTTCTTGAGAAGGTGCTCCTTGAGACCGATCTTCTTGACCTCAAGGCCAATCCGAACAAGAATGGAGTGGGGGCCGTCATTGAGTCATCCCTTGACAAGGGACGCGGCTATCTCGCCACGGTTCTTGTGCAGGACGGTACCCTCAGGACCGGTGACATGGTGCTGAGCGGCAGTTACTACGGCCGTGTGAAGGCCATGTTCAACGAGCGTGGACAGAAAGTGAAAGAAGCTGGTCCATCTACCCCGGTTTCAATCCTTGGTCTCAATGGGGCTCCGAGCGCTGGTGACAAGTTCAATGTGATGAGCGACGAGAAGGAGGCCAAGGCGATCGCCAACAAGCGTGAGCAGCTGCTGCGCATCCAGGGCATCAAGACCCAGAAGCACATGACCCTTGAGGAGATCGGACGAAGGATAGCCATCGGCAACTTCAAGGAACTCAACGTCATCGTGAAAGGTGACGTGGACGGATCTGTGGAGGCTCTGTCCGACTCTCTCATCAAGCTCTCTACCGAGCAGGTTCGAGTTAACGTGATCCACAAGGCTGTCGGAGCTATTTCCGAGTCAGATGTGATACTGGCCGAGGCTTCTGATGCTGTTATCATCGGATTCCAGGTACGTCCTTCGACCGATGCAAGGAAACTCGCTGACGAGCAGGGAATCGAAATCCGTCTATACTCCGTCATCTACGACGCGATCAACGATGTCAAGGACGGTATCGAGGGTATGCTTGAGCCTATCAAGAAGGAGGAGATCACCGGAACCGCGGAGGTCAAGCAGACCTTCAAGATCTCCAAGGTCGGCACGATCGCAGGATGTCTTGTCAGGGATGGTAAGATCTCCAAGACATCGCAGTGCAGGCTTATCAGGGACGGTATCGTTGTCTACACCGGAGAACTCGCCTCGCTCAAGAGGGGCAAGGATGACGTCAAGGAGGTCTCTGCCGGAATGGAGTGCGGTATAGGCATCGAGAAGTTCAACGACCTGAAGGTCGGCGACAGCATCGAAGCGTTCGTCATCACCGAAATCAAACAGAAGTTGGATTAAGCCATACCATAAAGTAAACGATAGAGTTTGACGGTGCGGACAGCCTCGGCGACATCATGGACGCGGAGGATGTCCGCTCCGTTTTGTAACGCGATGAAGTCGGCGACCTGAGTGGCGGGCAGGGCCTCGGACGGAGTAATGCCCAAAGGTCTGAACAGAAAACTCTTGCGGGAAAGGCCCACGAGAATCTCCTTGCCGAACTCCTGAAGCACCGACATCTCGCGGAGCAACTGCCAGTTCTGCTCCACGGTCTTGGCGAAGCCGAACCCCGGATCCAGAATCCAGTCCTTCACCCCGTGCCTGTCCGCCTCGGCGGCGATCCCGACAAAGAACTCTCGGACTGCCTCGGTGACGTTGTCATAGTCCGTGAGACTCTGCATATTCTTAGGCGTTCCACGGGTGTGCATGGCGATGTACGGCAGCCCAAGCCTTCCGAGCAACGACCACATCTCCTCGCATCCACCGCTGACATCATTCACGATGAAAGGGCCGATGATGTCATAGGCTCTGCTCACGACCTCTGGGCGGAATGTGTCGATGGAGACACGGACTCCCTCATGCTCAGCCGCAAGAATCCGTAAGGCCGGCTCCAGTCTTCTCCATTCTTCCTCCTCACTGATTGAATCAGATCCCGGGCGGGTCGAGCAGGCCCCCAGATCGAGAATGTCCGCTCCCGACCCAAGCATATTCACAACCCTGCCACGGAAAAGCTCCTCGTCAAATGTCCCGTCAGGACGCAGATTGCGGCTGCCCGCAAAAAACGAGTCATCGGTGAGGTTGACGATGCCCATCACCTGGATATTTCTTGATACGTTGTTCCCCATAATGAAATAATTTTGGACAAAAATAGACAAAAATTGAATATCTTTGCGGTTCGGGAGAAGTTTTGACCACGACTCAAGACCTCCATAAAAAATCAATCGCTATGCTGGTCGTTCTGGAAGGATTGGATGGCGCTGGCAAGTCCACGCAAGTCAAGAAGTTGAAGGCTTATCTCGAAAAGATATGCCCGGAATTGGAGTATATCCACTTTCCAAGATATGACGCGCCGGTCTACGGGGATCTGATCAGCCGGTTCCTGCGTGGGGATTTCGGCAGCAACGAGACCGTGCACCCTCAACTGGTCGCTCTGCTGTTCGCCGAGGACAGGCACGGAGCCGCTCCGCAGATGAAGGAGACCCTGGCTGAAGGCGGCTCGGTGCTGCTTGACAGGTACGTCTACTCAAACATCGCCTACCAATGCGCCAAACTCCATGACATGGCGGAAAAAGAAAGCCTGCGCAAGTGGATAATGGACACTGAATATGGCGACTTCGGTCTCCCGAAGCCAGACTTGAATATATTTCTGGACGTTCCTATCTCATTCGTCGAGAGCAGGTTGGAATCGGCGAGGACCGGCAGCGACAGGGAATATCTCCACGGCTCCCAGGATATTCATGAATCGGACATAGAGTTCCAGAAGCAGGTCCAGGCCCTTTACAGGCAGCAGGTCGCGTCGGATCCGGACTTCATCAGGATAGACTGCTCGGACGAGTTCGGGGAGATGCTGCCACCGGACGAGATATTCGCAAAGGTTAAGGAAGTTATTGACGAACACATCGAAACTAAATGAACAACGTATTTTTCTTCAGGCTCAGAAGGCTGTGCGCATTCATCATAGGGGTGGTATTTCTGATCGCCGGGATATTCAAACTGCTTGATCCTGTCGGAGCGGGGCTGGTGATGGAAGGATATTTCAGGTTCTTCCATGTCACGTTCCTGCTGCCGGCGGCGAAGGTGGCCGCCTTGATTTTTGCCCTTGCCGAGGCCTTCCTCGGAGCCGCGATGATCAGCGGGGTCTGGCGGAAGCAGGTCGCGATCATCACTTCGGCGATGATTGTCTTCTTCACGGTTCTGACGTTGTTCCTGGCCATATTCAATCCTGTCAGCCTGACCGACTGCGGGTGCTTCGGCGAGGTCATCCATCTGACCAACTTCCAGACCTTCCTCAAGAATCTGGTTCTGCTGGCCTTGGCGATGGTAGCTTTCCTGCCGTTCAAGCATTTTGGGAAGAACAGGAAGCGGAAATATGTCTCCTTCGGCATCGCGTCGGCCTCGATCATTCTCTTCGCTGTCTATTCGTTGGCAACGATCCCGCTCGTGGACTACACGGAGTTCACTCCGGGAAGTGAGTTGCTGGCATCCAATAATGACGGCGATAAGGACTCCGGCTACTATAAATCGACAATCATCTACGAGAAAAACGGACAGGAAGGAGCCTTTGATCTGGACAATCTGCCGGACTCGACCTGGACATACGTCCGCACAGAGACCATCTTCATCAACGGAACGGACATCGAGGACAACAATCCCGCGCTCTCGTTCGCGGACTCTTTGGGCAATTATCAGGATGAGCTGGCGACTCTCGGCAATGTGCTTGCGGTTTCGGTTTATGAGCCGTCCAAGACCAACGGAGTTTTCTGGACAAAGATAGCCGCTGCTTTTGACGGTGCGAAAGCCGCCGGCTTCACCCCACTGATGCTGGTTTCATCCACAAAGGAACAGTTTGACCGATTGCCTGTGATCATGCCGGAAGTGCATTCAAGCCTTGTAGGTTCGACATATTTCGCTGACAAGAAGACTCTCGTCACCCTCAACCGCTCGAACGGCGGTGCGACATGGTTCAACGACGGCCAGCTCATCCGGAAATATCCACACAGAAGCATCCCTTCCGAAGAGACCCTTCGCGAGATGGCGGAAGACGACCCGACCGAGGAGATGCTGCGTCACAGCACCAAGATCCGTCTCCGATTCCAAGGCTTCATGCTCTATGTCTTCGCCGTTCTGCTGATACTCTAAAAGCGCAATCACATTCATCTCTCCAGCGTGCTGAACAAGGCCGCTGAATTGATGCGTCTCTCTCCGGGCCTCTCCTGACAAGTGGGTAAAATAATCGCTATGCACTTACGCCTTGCCTTCTTTATACATCGGCTACGTCAATGCGGAGACGCTACAAACAAGATTACTGTATATGTTTGAATATTAAATGAATAACAATATGCCTTTAGCCCCGATAATCGCTAAAGTGGGAAGCTATATTCCTTGATTTTCAATACGTTGGTCTCCACGCACTCTTTGATGAGCGCAGCGATTTGGGCGAAGGTCAGGCCGTCGATGTCGATGATGTGGTGGGCGGTGGCAAGGTACTGTGGGGAGCGGGCCTGCATCAGGGATTCTATGCGGTGGCGTAGGGTTTCCTTGCGCGCCGGCTGGGCTGAACTGAGCATCGGGCGCCCTTCGGAATGGCCGTCGAGGTTGCCCAGGAGGGTCTCTGTGGTGGCGCGGAGATAAAAACAATCGCTGTGCCGGCGGATCAGCTGACTGCAGGACTCGGAAGTCACAGTGCCGCCGCCGAGGGAAAGGATGGCGCGGGGGCGGGCGGAATCACTGAATATCTCCTCAAGGGCCTCACGCTCCATCCGGCGGAAAGCCGCTTCACCATATTCATTGAATATTTCGGGAATATCCTTGCCCTGCTTTTCCTCAATGTAGGTGTCAAGGTCGATCAGGCGGCATTCAGGGAGCAGCGTAGCGAGGATTCTCCCGACACTGCTCTTGCCGCAGCCCATAAAGCCTATGAGGGATATGTCTTTCATATTCACCTTGCAACTTTCGTCTCTCGGAGCCACGAATGCCTCTGATGATTTATGAATATGCCAACGTTTTTAGAACAACGTAGGCTCGTCAATGTCACCGATGTCAGGAATATCCCCGGAGCCGAGAAGATCTGCTGCGCTGGTCTGCCCACCGTCATTTGCGGAACCTGTAGCCTCTGTGGAATTTGTCTCGCCTTGTGTCTCGTCAGATTCCACATCATCTATGATGTCCAACGGCTCGTCCTCTATGTCGTCCTCCGGCTTGTGCAGAGGCTCGATGAACTTCACCTCCTTGAGGTCGTACTGGTGACACTTCTTTCCCTTGGCCGAGTAACCTTTCTTGGCTATGTATTCCTCCGCGTCGATGTTCTCCGGATCACGATGCTCGTACTTGCCTCCGAAGATCACCTGGAACTGAGGATGTCTGTCCTCGGAAATGTCCACAAGGTAGGATTTGGCTCCCGGCGCGATGAACGACAGCGGAGTGTTGTCGCTCAGAACGAAACTGAACCTCTTGACGTAGAACGCCTTTGCCGCACCGTCGTAGTATAGGGCGGTGTAGGTCTTGTTCGGATCGAACTTCTCAATCCTGATCACCTTGCCTTGATAGCGGTTGGACACATCGAACGAAGTCGTGTAGAATGTCCCGTCCTTGAATATTGCCAGAACCTTGTCCTCCGGGCCGAACTCGCCGAGGTACTGGCCGCGCTGCTCGTCGTTGAGCTTCTGGATGTCTGCATCGTACCAGATGTCCTTGCCGCCGATTGTGGAGACGCCCTTGGATTTCAGCTGGATCCTCGCGATAGGGTTCTTGGACACCAGATTGCCTCGGGAGGCCTTGCCCTTGATCGCAAGGGTTGAGAAATCATATTCAAATTGCGTCTTCTTCAGCTTCGGACGCGGACGCAGGTATATTCGTACAGATTCGGCCTCGCCGTTGTGGTTGACCGTGAACCAGAGGATCTTGGAGCCTTCCTCGCCGGTTGTGATGTCATAGTCCTTGTCCCTCGTGACGCTGGTGATCGCGAACCTCTTGGCGTAGGAGACGCTGCTCTTGCCCTCGCGGTAGATGACGTTGTAGATGGTTCTGCTGTCGCCTCTGTTGAACACGCCGACGTAGAGCAGGTCCTTCCAGAAGAAGGCCTTGTCCGTGACCTTGGTGATGCGGTACTTGCCGTCCTTGCCGATGACGATGATCTCGGAGAGATCGGAGCAGTCGCAGACAAACGTGCCGTTGTCGTCTCTTTTGAGTGACAGGCCGACGAAGCCCTCCTCGTAGTTGGCGTATAGCTTGGCGTTGTTGCTGACGACCTTGGTGACAGCGATGCTCTCGAAGGCCGTGATCTCGGTCTGGCGTACGAAAGGCTTGCCGTACTTGGTTTTAAGCATCTTGAACCAGTCGATTGTGTACTGGGTGATGTGCTCGATGTTGTCCTTGACGGTCTGCATCTCAGACTCGATGGCGGCGATCTTTTCGTCAATGGCCTTCGTGTCGAACTTCGAGATCTTACGCACGGGCTTCTCGACGAGTTTCTCGATGTCCTCCATCAGAATATCTCGGCGGAGGATGTCCTGGAAGGTCTTCATCTCGGAGAACACGTCCTGAAGCTGCTGCTCCCAACTGTTCTGGTTCTGCTCCAGGATCTTGTAGACCTTGTTCTCGAAGAATATCCTTTCGAGGGAGGTGTAGTGCCATTGGTCCTCCAGCTCAGCGAGCCTGATTTCAAGCTGCCACTTGAGAAGGTCCCTCGTGTGGTTCGTGTCGTAGATAAGGATGTCCTTGACGGAGAGGAACTGAGGCTTGTTGTCCACGATTACGCAGGCGTTCGGGGCGATGTTGCATTCGCAGTCCGTGAACGCGTAGAGAGCGTCGATCGTCTTGTCCGGGGACACGTCGTTCGGAAGGTGGATCAGAATCTCGACCTTCTCGGTTGTCATGTCCTCGATCTTCTTGATCTTGATCTTGCCTTTGTCCTTGGCCTTGAGGATTGAGTCTATGAGGACGTGTGAGGTCTTACCGTATGGAATCTCGGTGATGGCCACCGTGTTCTTGTCGATCTTCTCGATCTTCGCGCGCACTTTCACGCTTCCGCCCCTCGCTCCGTCCTTGTAGTTGCTGCAATCAGCGGAACCACCGGTCGGGAAGTCCGGGTAGATCGTGAAGTCCTCACCCTGAAGAATGTTAATAGAGGCGTCGATGAGTTCGTTGAAGTTGTGCGGGAGGATCTTGGAGGCCATTCCGACTGCGATTCCCTCTGTACCCTGAGCGAGCAAGAGCGGGAAACGGACCGGAAGCTCAGTCGGTTCCTGGTTGCGTCCATCGTAGGATGTCATCCAGTTTGTGATCTTTGGATCGAATACGACTTCCTTGGCGAATTTGCTCAGGCGGGCCTCGATGTAACGGGGAGCGGCGTTGCTGTCACCGGTGAGGATGTTTCCCCAGTTTCCCTGACAGTCGATCAAGAGGCCTTTCTGTCCGAGCTGCACGAGGGCACCCAAGATGGAAGCGTCACCGTGCGGATGGTACTGCATTGCCTGTCCGACGATGTTCGCCACCTTGGTGTAGCTTCCGTCGTCCATCCTGAACATCGCATGGAGCACGCGCCTCTGCACTGGCTTGAGTCCGTCAACGATGTGTGGCACAGCCCTTTGCAGAATGACATACGAGGAATAGTCCAGAAACCAGTCCCTGAACATTCCAGAAAGTTTGTACTTCTTGCTGTCTGAACTAAGCAGCTTGTCGTATTTCCCTGAAGACTTGGCTGAAGTCTCGTCAATCGGAGCCTCGTTCAGTTCCTCGTCCTCGTTGCCTCCTTCCGGAGTCTCAATGTCATCCCATTCGTCTTTAGCCATACCTGAATATTCCTCGTTAATATTGATTATCCTTTATCGTCCTTCGCGGCCGTAGTCGTTTATTCTGCGGCTGGTGCTATTCCTCGTACCCGAACTTCCGGAGTTCCTTGCGGCTCTCCCTCCAGTCCGGATTGACCTTCACGAAAAGCTGAAGGAATACCTTCTTCTGGAAGAAGTCCTCCATCTCCAGTCTCGCCTCCGTGCCGACTTTCTTCAACGCCGCACCACCTTTGCCGATTATGATTCCTTTCTGGGAATCACGCATTACATAGATGACGGCGCTGATCTCGTACCTTTCGCGACCTTCCTTGAAAGCCTCCACAGCCACCTCGCAACTGTAAGGCACCTCCTGGCTGTAGTTCTCCAGAATCTTCTCCCTGATGATCTCTGAAGCGAAGAACCGGAGGTTCCTGTCAGTGAACTGGTCCTTGTCGAACCAAGGCGGCGCGACAGGGAGCTTGCTCATCACGGCGTTCAGAACACTCTCAAGGTTGAACCTCTCCTTTGCCGAAACCGGAATGATCACAGCCTCAGGAAGTTGCTCTTGCCAGTAGGCGATCAGGTCTGTGACCTTCTTCTGCTCACTGATGTCGATCTTGTTGATCACAACCACCACCGGGCAATCTAGTTTCTGGAGTTTTTGAATATATTCACTGTTCTTGTCGCTCTTTTCAACCACATCCGTCACGTAGAGGATGATGTCCGCGTCACCGATGGCGGCGTCCACGAACTTCATCATGTCCTCCTGCAGGCGGTAGTTCGGCTTGAGCATGCCGGGTGTGTCTGAATATACGATCTGGCAGTCGTCGGTGTTGACGATTCCCATGATCCTGTGCCTTGTGGTCTGCGCCTTCGCCGTGACGATGGACAGTTTTTCGCCGACCAGGGCATTCATAAGCGTGGATTTGCCAACATTCGGATTACCGATGATGTTGACAAATCCAGCTCTGTGTTCTGTGTGTTTCTCTGGACTAGACATAGGCCCCCATCTTGAGGACATTGACCTCGCCCTCGCTGAGGTATCTCCACTCGCCCTTCTTGAGGCCCTTCTTGGTGAGGCCGGCGAAGTAAACCCTGTCAAGAGCCTTCACATCGTAGCCGAGGGATTCGAAGATCCTTCTGACGATCCTGTTCTTGCCCGAATGGATCTCGATGCCGAGCCTTCTGTGGTCGTCCGCGTCGATATATTCAAGCTCATCGGCCTTGATATTGCCGTCGTTGAGATTAAGGCCCTCCGTGAGGATCTTTTCCTTGTCGGCTTCCTCAAGCGGTTTGTCGAGGATTACCTGGTAGATCTTCTTTTTGTTGTAGGACGGATGTGTGAGCTGCTCTGCTATCTCGCCGTCGTTCGTGAACATCAGCACACCGGTTGTGTTCTTGTCAAGCCTTCCGACAGGGAAAACGCGGAGTTTGCAGCCCTTGAGGAGATCCATGACGGTCTTCTCGGCGTGAGGGTCGCTTGCGCTGGTGACGAAGCCCTTCGGCTTGTTCATCACGATGTACACCTTTTCCTCGCCCTTAAGCCTCTCTCCATTGAAGCGGATGTCATCGTTGAGGACGTTGACCTTTGTTCCAAGCTCGGTCACAACCTCGCCGTTGACGGTCACAACGCCTGCCTGGATGAAGTTGTCAGCCTCACGGCGTGAGCATACTCCGGAGTTGGCGATGTACTTGTTGAGACGTATCTCTTCCTTGATAGGTGTAGGAACGTTGTCGTTGTCGGAAAGAGCCGCGTCAACCTGTGGCCTCCTTGAAAGCATCTGGTTGATTCCCGCCTCGTCAGTCTCTGTGAAATGCGGCTCGTCCTTGCGGCCGAATTTCTTAGGTCCCGGACGACCCGCGCCTCTTCCTGCAGAGAAACCTCCCTGCTTAGGACCGAATCCGTGTCCCGCCGGCTTCCTTGAATATGAAGGCCTTCTCTCTCCACCTTCATTACCTGTGCCGTAGCTTCTGCGCTGTCCGTATGATGGGCGTCCCTCACCGAACGAAGGACGGCTCTGTCCGTAAGATGATCTTCTTTCCTCTCCTCCTTCGGAGTTATTGCCATAGCTTCTGCGCTGACCGTATGATGGGCGACCCTCACCGAATGACGGGCGGCCGTAAGACGGTCTTCTCTCGCCTCCATCGTAGCTGTTGTTGCTTCCGTAGCTTCTGCGCTGTCCGTAAGACGGTCTGTCCCCGTATGAAGGACGGCCCTGTCCGTAGGATGAAGTTCTTCTCTCTCCGCTTTCGGCGTTGTCGCCGTAACTTCTGCGCTGGCCATAACCGCCACGGTTGTCGTTGCGGTCTCCATAGCTTCTGCGGTCTGATGAATATCCTCCTCTGCCGCCGTTGCCTCCACGGCTCTGATAACCGCCACGCTGGCCATAGCCGCCGCGATTGTCGCTGGAGTAGCTCCTGTGGCTGTTGTCGTAAGACTTGTACTCTCCGTCAGCGGAGGATGATGCGGCAGGCACTACCTTCTTTCGTGGTCTGAGTTTCCTGCCTTCTGATGAATAACCTGTCTTTGGTCCTTCCGCAGCGTAATCCCTACGCTCTTCGTGGTTCTCACCACCATTGAAATTTTCTTCCATAATGTTTGTGGCTCACGCCATTAAAATAAATAAGTAATTGAATATAAGTAATTATTGAAGTTTAAACACGTATGTTATCGTTCCTTGCTGCAACGCCGGCGCGTCAGCGCTTTGGTTGAAGTGTGTCTGCAAGGCCGCCGCTCTCGCCGCAGCCCATAGTTTGGAGTTGTTCACGGTCGTCCCTTGTCCTCCCGGAACAGCTTTCGTCACGTTTCCATAGTTGTCAACCCAGATGTCCACCACGACAGTGCCGTAGTCTTGCTCTGAATATGCCGGCCTTGGAATCGCTCCCAAGGTGTTTCTTCCTTTCAGCCGCGCGTTGGGCGTGCCCTCGGACTTACCGCTGGCCGTGTTCCCCTTAGGATGTCCGGCCTTGAACTCGTTTTTCGGATCAGTGGCGCTGTGAGGAGCGTTCGAGGAGTCTTTCTTACTCATTCCTGGAAATAGAGCATTCTTGTTGATCTCCTCTTTCTGAACCGGTGTCTCGACATCCCCGAAATCATCTGGCTTGGCCTCCGCCGTCTTGTTCGCCTTTTCTGATTTGTGCGGCGACTCGCTCCTTTGGATCAGTTCCACAGGCTTTGTCTTGTCGATTTCCTCGGCCTGAGGCTGGCGGCCTCTGTTCTGCCGCTTGACCGGCTGCGGCTCATCCTCGCTGAAATCCACGAGGAAAGTCTGTTCCTGAGGCGGCGGGTAGATGTACTTCATCCCCGTGAACACGCAGAGCAGGCATGCAAGCACGTGAACCGCGACCGTGAGAACGATCCCGGTCACCGTGGAGACCTTTGCCTCCTTCTGTCTGTCACGAAGGTACGGTTTCATCATTCAGGCTGTGTCGCTAAGATTACCTTGTAATGATTGCGTTTCGCGATGTTCATCAGCGACACGACCTCTTTGATCGGCACGCTCTCGTCCGAATAGATCGAGAATGTCGGATCCTCCTCTGTCTGAAGTAAGTCCACGAGATCGTCCTCCAACTCGGAGTACTGCACCGGGGTCTCACTTCCGTTGAGGTGGTAGGTGTAGGTGTCATCGCCCCAGTCCTTGATCGAGACAGTGACGGTAGGCTTGGCGGAAACCTGTCCCGTACTCTTCGGGAGCAGGAGCTTCAGCGCGTTCGGATTGACCAGTGTCGAGGTGATCAGGAAGAAGATCAGCAGCAGGAACACCAAGTCAGTCATCGAAGACATCGCTGTGTCCGACAAGACCTTTGTGGTTCTCTTGAATGCCATTGACTATTTCTCCTCCTCGTTGCCTGCAGGTTCGTGCAGAAGGTCCATAAAGTCAATGGTGGCGTTCTCCATCATGAACATCAGGTTGGAGATCTGCGCGACCAGATAGTTGTAGCCGAAGTAGGCGAGGATTCCGACGATAAGACCGCCGACCGTGGTGATCATCGCCGTGTAGATACCGCTGGAAAGCAGTGTGATGTCGATGTTGTTGCCTGCGTTCGCCATATTGAAGAACGCCTGCACCATACCGAGCACGGTTCCGAGGAATCCGATCATAGGCGCTCCACCAGCGATGGTCGCAAGCATCGGAAGCCCTTTCTCAAGCCTGGCGATCTCGACGTTGCCCATGTTCTCGACGGAAGTCTGAATGTCAGCCAATGGCCTGCCGATTCGCTCGATTCCCTTCTCGACGAGGCGCGCCACCGGAGAGTCATACTTCTGGCAGAGCGAAACCGCCGACTTCACCTTTCCTTCATGAATATAGTCGCGTATGTCCCTCATGAAGTTCTTGTCAACCTGCCCCGCCTTGTGGATCATCCACCATTTCTTTCCGAATATGTAGATGGCGATCACCGACAGAAGCGCCAGCACGATCATCAGCCAGCCGCCCTTGGTGGCCATCTCGATAAGTGAGAACGACTGCTCAACCTGCTGTGGAGCAAGATCCGCCACAGGCGCGGCCCCCTGTGCCATATCCTCGGCCATCTCGGCCGCCGCAGAATCCAGGCCCACGGCCTGCAAAACTTGGAACAACATAATTATCACGTACGTTTTTATTATTTACAAATATGTCCGGCGTGCCAACTGCACATTCCACGCCACTAAGTAACCTTCAAAAACTAACCTGCATCATCTTAAGGAATCTTTTCGGTCTATATCTCTTTTCTCATCAGTCATGTGCCACCGGCACACTCCTTCTTCGAAAAGAAATCTATCCTCGAAAATATTCTCTTAATCTGACGCAACTTATTTTTTTCATGTTACTAAACCACAAAGATACGCAAAATTTTCGAGACCTCGTTCATCATTCCGCATTGATCAGGTAACGTAATTTTCGGACGAGTGGTCGGCGGTGCCCCAAGTTCATAACCGTGATTGTATATTCTTTGACAGGTTTTTCTCCTTTTTACGAAATGCTTTCAGCCCAATCCGGCTTTGAGATTGGCGAGGTGGCGATATTGGTGAATTCCTATAGAGTAGAAGATGGAGGATTTCAGCGTAAAATGCCGTGGCGTAGCCTTGAATAGACATTGCACTGAAGGCGTTTTGTAAATGCCAAAGTTGAAGAGTCTGTTTTTCCTTATAAAGTTCATCCTTCCTAATTGGTGATTTGATTATAGCTGTCTGGTACACCAGAGGCCTTTCTCCTGTACCAACGGTCCGCTTTAGGATGTCTGGTACACCAGAGGCCATCCTTCTGTACCAAATGTCTTTATGTAAAATGGCACTGAGGTTGTCCCGGTGCCATTTGTAAAAGACTGTCTCACGTCTTAATTAGAAGATATAGCCAACAGAAAACTTCAGGGCATTAGTATTGACTTTAATCACATTCGTGATCTGCTGCACATTAAATCCGGCTTCTGCTTTGAATCTTCCGAATTTGATTCCTATGCCTGGAGTAAGATACAACCCTCCGAAGCCTTCAAGTCCTTCCGTGATTCCAATGCCGTAACCAATGTCAAAAGTGAGGTATGGAGCGACTGTTTCGTTTACTGGCAAATAGCCTTTCACATTCAGGTAAATAGGCATTGCTAGTTCTCCTCTGTCAGCCTTGCCTTGTTTTTTCCAGTAGTCGGCATAAAGACCACGGTACCAGTCCAAGCCGAGTCCAAGGCCGACAGAAAAGTAGTCACCTGCTTGAACACCTTGGATTGTGTTGAGGTTGACACGGTCAGCGGCATAAGTTCCAATGCCAACAGAATAACCTGCGTTGATTTCTCCGTGATACTTTACACTGATTTGAGCAAAAGCCGAAACAATAGATATTACGGAAACAACAATGGTAGTAATGATTCTTTTCATTGTAGGTATTGATTTAAAAGTTAATTTCTTTTATAAGTGTCCCAAAAATCCCCTTTCCACTCCCTCCATCTGAAAGTATCTGCATCTACATATATGAACTCTTTGCAATATGTCAATGAGATGTTTTTCTTATCGTCATACATATACAGAGAACACGCATCGGGAGATAATTGATAATATCTTGTATATGAGTCTCCATTCCAATAAGAGATAGTAATCTCACCGTGAATTTCTCTATTGGTTCCATCTTTTGTGTATCTTGCTTTCAGAGGCTTTTGGTAATGTTTGCCGAAAGTAACAGTTGTAGTAATGCCATAGAATTCATTTTTGAATGAGCCGTGCATCATATAAAATGCCTGTTTCTGATATTCTGTGTAATCTGCTCCAGATTTTTCGCAAGAGTACAATACAAACAAAAAAAGGACAGTGAATAATAGAAAAAGTTGTTTTCTTTTCTTCTGCATAGAATTGTTGTTTTTTAACTAGTTATCCCAACAGACTTCATTTTCTTCTTGCCAGCAAATCATCAAGATATGCCAAAAATATAATACAAAAAAAGCGTGCACCTACTTTGCACGCCATCGAGGGCTACCACACCCAGTCATCAATGCAAGCAAGCACACGCAATGTGTCGCATTGCACCCATTGATGACGGATTGCCCTTTTTTCGAGTGTGGTAGTTTCGATGGCTTGGGCTATGTTTGGCAAATATAGACAAACCGTTTTGAAATTCAAAGAAGTAAAACAAAATTAAACATCCGCAAACGTAATGCATTTTGCTCTTTGCTGCATCTACTTATATATCAGGTCTCCATGATTGACCTTGAAAGAGGTGTATCGTGTCCAGTGTTCTGATGTGCCTCTGAATCATTGACTCTTGAAGTGGCATGCGTCTTAGGATGAAGCAGATGATACAACGTTCAGGATTGGTTTCGTTGTTGAGCAGGCTGAGTAAGTGAGGCTTCTTAACCATTTAGACTAATGATTACATTCCATCAATCGAAAAAGAGAAATATGTGATTATGATGATGTAACATGTTTATGTGGAACGTCTGGATGTTTCCGTCCTGGTTAAAGGCTCGGCCTTTCAGGTGTTGAGCGCGTGGCGTGGCTCTCGGGCGACGTTTTGGCCTCATAATGTTGCCGAAGGACTCCTTTTGTCCCTCTGTGGCAACGAAATGCATCCAAAATGTTGCCCGTAGGGTCTCCCAAATCACAATGACAGAATGGTCGTACACTAATTTGTCACCAATATATCTTTATTAATGACATCGGTAGCATTATCGGGATAAAATGCTGCCATCGTACGAATTTCAACCATCGACTAATATTCCACCTTGGTGAGGAAGAGGGCGTGGCCGGGGACGGATTCGATTACTTGCTTGTTGGTTGCTGTCGTTAAAATATTTGCAAAGATATTGATAATGTTGTATTTTTGCAAAGTCGTGTTCAAAAATATGATAATGTTCAAAATTTTTGAACGCCGTGAAAAATTATAACAATGATGCAGAAGTCAGAAATGAGGTTGGTGTTGTTTCTGTTGCAGGACAAGGCAAACATCAGTAAGACATACAGGCAGATGGCGAAGGAGACCGGATTGTCGCTTGGATCCGTACAAGGTGTGATGTCGGATTTGGTAGAGCAGGGTTTTGTGGTTGAGACATCTAAAGGACGTATTCTGCGGAGACGAACTTTCTTGATAGACAGGTGGGCCAGAGAATATTCCGAAGGTAGGAAAAAGAAGCAGTTGATATGCCGGTTCCGATTTCTGGCGGATTCTGTGAGGGAACATTGGACGGATATATTGCTCCCGCATCAAGTTTGGTGGGGAGGAGAACCAGCAACATTTCTTATTGATGGGTATCTTCGTCCTCAAAGATGGGATGTATATGTCGCAGAATCCGCTGATTGTCTGATCTCTACCGGGCGAATGATTCCGGATCCGGAAGGCGAAATTTATGTTTACCGTAAATTTTGGGCCGGGGAGGATATTCCTATACTGGTAGTTTATGCGGATCTTTTGTCAACCGGAGACGACAGGTGTGCCGAGGCTGCGGACAGGATTAAAACTTTGATTTGAATATGACCTATATATTAAAGAGAGAAGAACTTGGTAATGGCCTTCTGGTGAGTGTTCTGGAAGCGTTGGCGAAGGCTTACGACGAAATTGGAGCCGAGGTTTATGTCGTCGGTGCGGCGGCGCGAGACCTTAGTTTAAAACTGTTGAAAGCAGGAAACGCTCCGAGGCGCACAATGGATTTGGATGTGGCTGTGCTTTTGGAAAAATGGGATGAATATGAACGCCTGACCGGGATTCTTATAAAAGATGGCTTCGTCAAGGCTCCTGAGAAACAGAGATTTTACTATTGTGGACTTGAGAATGTCCGTTATGAGGTGGACATAGTTCCGTTTGGTGATATCGCACAGGAAGAAATGGTCGCCTGGCCACCGGAAGGCAATCCGGTTATGTCAGTACGGTGTTTTGCGGATGTGATGAAGAATGCTGACGAGGTGGTTGTTGAAGGTCGGTTTGCCTTTAGAATGGCTTCACTCAGCGGTCAATGGCTGATTAAACTGGATGCCTGGTGTGACCGGCATCTGATGACACGTAAGGATGCCGCTGATATGCAGTTCATATTGGAAAACGCGTACATCGCCTTGGCCTTGTCCGGCGATTCCATTCCCGAGACAATAAGTCTGGATGCTTCAACCTTTGATCAGACAGTAGCCGGTGCGGAATGGATTGCCTCGGATTTATTGAATATGCTCTCGGAAGATCACAAGATGTACTATGCGGATATGTTGGACTCGGAAGTGATGCGGCAAGAGGACAGCCCATTGGTGAATGACCTTCTGGATAATGCGGTTATAGGCACATACGATTCAATCCGTCGTGCTTTGGAGCGGATGTCGCAAATCTTAAGGCAATGATGGAGAATGTATTTGCTTACCCCGATGTGAAATCCGTTGTGATCTGCGGGGATATTCACGGAGAATTCAGAGAATTGGTGTTCCGGTTGTGTGTGCGTTATGGTATGTGTGACACGCTTTTGATAGTGGCTGGGGATTGTGGCTTCGGCTTTGAGAAACCGGCCTATTATGAACAGGTTTTCAGCCGAATCTCACCTAAGTTGTCAAAGGCGAACAACTACATCGCGATGGTGCGTGGCAACCACGATGAACCGTCGTATTTCAACGAACAGAAGGTCTTCCATAAAAGATTTAGAACTATCCCGGATTATGGTGTGATAAAGGCTTGTGGCCATAACATCCTGTGCGTTGGAGGTGCTGTCAGCGTGGATCGCTCCGTAAGGATCGCGGAAGACTCTCGCTTTCATTCTTCCCAAACAGCGACATATTGGATGAATGAGGCCCCACGTCTTGATTTGGATCGTCTGTCTGCCATCACTCAGAGCACACAGATTGATACTATTGTGACTCATACAGCACCTTCATTCTGTGAACTCATTGACAAGACTGGACTGTCTGGGTGGGCTCAGGTTGATCCGATCTTGCTGGAAGATTGTTCGAAGGAGAGGAAAGTGATGGATCTGATATATGATTTCTTGGCCACTAATCATCAACCGGTTAATCACTGGTATTATGGACACTTCCACCAAAGCTGGAATGCTTCGATAGGCGGGATTCTGTTCTCAATGTTGGATATTCTGGAATTTAAGGAACTCCGGTAGGTTGTCAATACTCCACCTTGGTGAGGAAGAGGGCGTGGCCGGGGACGGATTCGCCGGCGCTGGAGCGGGAGCCGCCTTGGGCGAGGGTGGCGAGCCAGGACTCGTCGCGCTTGCCGCGGCCCACCTCAAGGAGGGAACCTACGACGGCACGGACCATATTCCTTAAAAAGCGGTCGGCGCGGATGGTGAAGACAAGGTAGTCGCCTTCTTCGGCGGGGTAGCCCATGATTCTGACGTGGTCGGGGGAATATGCCTCCCAACGTGCCAGAGTGACGGTGCAGATGGAGGTCTTGTTGTCGCTGCCGACTTTTTCAAAGCAACTGAAGTCGTGCCTACCCAGAAGTGACAGAGCGGCGCGGTTCATCTTCTCGACATCCAGAGGGAAGGTGTAGAGGTAGGAATATTCCCGCATGAAGGGATCCCTGCGGCGGTGGATAAAGTACTTGTACTCACGCTGCGTGGCGTCGAAACGGGCGTGAAATTCCGGATCGCAAGGTTCGATTGAATGAACCTTGATTCCGGCGGGTAAAATGGCATTTATTTTGTAGCCAACCGCGCTTGCGTCAATGTCCGGACGGGAAGCATCGAAGTGGGCGACGTAATTGATCGCATTGACTTTTGAATCCGTCCTTCCGGCGCCTGTGACGGCAATGTCCTCCTTCAAGAGAGTCGAAAGAGCATTCTGAAGACACTCCTGAACGGTGGCTGCTTGGTTTTGAATCTGCCAGCCGCAGAATGACGAACCGTCATAGGAAAGGATGATCCTGTAGCGCATTTTAAGATTGTTTGATTGCAAAAATAGTAAAAAACAAAGTAATATGGAAAGTGTAAACATCAAGGAACTCAATGACAGGATCCAGAAGGAAAGCGCCTTCGTGGACATGCTGTCCCTTGAGATGGGCAAGGTCATAATCGGACAGAAGCACCTTGTGGAGAACCTTCTGATCGGACTTCTCGCCAACGGACACATCCTTCTCGAAGGTGTCCCGGGATTGGCCAAGACTCTCGCCATCAGTACTCTGTCAAAGGCCATCGACGCGAAGTTCAGCCGTATCCAGTTCACCCCGGACCTTCTTCCGGCCGACCTCATCGGTACGATGATATATTCACAGAAAGATGAGTCATTCGAGGTCCACAAGGGACCGGTCTTCGCCAACTTCGTGCTTGCGGATGAGATCAACCGTAGTCCGGCGAAGGTGCAGTCAGCCCTTCTTGAGGCCATGCAGGAGCGCCAGGTGACGATCGGTGACCAGACATTCAAGCTTCCGGAGCCTTTCCTCGTGATGGCCACGCAGAACCCTATCGAGCAGGAGGGAACCTACCCGCTCCCTGAGGCACAGGTGGACCGTTTCATGCTTAAGGTCATTGTAAGCTACCCTAAGAAAGAGGAGGAGAGGCAGATCATAAGGATGAACAACTCGGGCGAGTTCCCGACGGTCAATCCGGTGATCAAGCCTGAGGACATCGTGAGGGCAAGAAGCGTCGTCAGGGATGTCTACATGGACGAGAAGATCGAAAGGTACATCGTGGACATTGTCTATGCCACACGTACCCCGGATGACTACGGCCTCGGGAAGATCAAGGATCTCATCTCCTTCGGAGCCTCGCCTCGTGCCAGCATCTCGCTGTCAATGGCTTCAAAGGCCTACGCTTTCATCAAGAGAAGAGGCTATGTGATTCCGGAGGATGTCAGGGCTGTCTGCAACGAGGTTCTGCGTCACAGGATCGGTCTGACCTACGAGGCCGAGGCGGAGAACGTCACGACCGAGCAGATCATCGCCGAGGTTCTCAACGCCGTGCAGGTTCCGTAACGGTCAATGAGTGGTTTGGTTTTAATCAGACATTGCAATCATGGCGGCGACTTCATCAGTTAACTCAGCCAACGAGCTGCTCCGCAAGGTCCGCAAGATAGAGATCCGCACCAGGGCTCTGTCTCACCAGATCTTCGCCGGTGAATATCACAGCGCCTTCAAAGGACGTGGTATGGCTTTCAGTGAGGTGCGTGAGTACCAGTACGGGGATGATGTGCGCTCGATGGACTGGAACGTGACCGCTCGTCTGCGCTCTCCTTACGTCAAGGTCTTCGAGGAGGAAAGGGAGATGACGGTGGTTCTTCTTATCGACATCAGCCGTTCCGGCCTTTTCGGAACGAGCGGGAGGACAAAGAGGGATCTGATCGCTGAGATAGCGGCCGTGCTTAGTTTCTCGGCCATCATCAACAACGACAAGGTCGGGGCCCTGTTCTTCAGCGACAGGGTCGAGGAGTTCATCCCGCCGAAGAAAGGACGCAGTCATCTACTTCACATCATACGCGAGATCATCGAACTCAAACCTAAGTCAAACGGCACGGATGTAGGTCAGGCACTGCGGTATCTGACGAACGCCATCAAGAAGAAATGCACGGCTTTCGTGCTTTCGGACATGCTGGACACCAATCCGGACGGCACTCCCCGCTACGAGGATGCCTTGAAGGTGGCGCGCAACCGCCATGACATCTCAGTCATCAAGGTTCATGATCCCCGCGAGAGGACGATTCCGGATGTTGGGTTGGTGCACGTGAAGGATTCAGAGACAGGGGAGTCGGCCTGGATCAATACTTCCAGCAGGAAGACGAGGGCTGAATATTCAAAATGGTTCGGCGCCGCGGAGGCTGAGGAAAAGAAGCTGTTCAACCGCTATCATATTGATTCTGTCGACATTGCCACCAACCAGGATTACGTCAAGGGGCTGATGACATTTTTCGGGAGGAGATAGAAATGAATAGATTAGTTTACGGCCTTTCGCTATTCTGCGCCGCGATGATCACCATCGCCGCCACAGGACAGCAGGCTCCGCAAGGTAAAGGAATGCTGATAAGGTCCGAGGATTCTTTCCTCGAACCGTTGCAGAAACGTGATTCCGCTCTGATCGGAGACCAGTTCCGCTACGGCTTTCACTTGAAGGATGTCGCGGAGGGCACGAGGTTCGCGCTTCCGGATTTCTCGAAGGGGTTCATGGACAGCGTGGAGATCGTCCTGCCTTTCATGGTGGACACGGTCAAGGTCCAAGGCAAGAAGAATGAGCCTAAGTCGTACGACATTGATGTCTCGATGATCATAACTTCCTTTGACGAAGGTAATTACGAACTCCTTCCGCTTTCTTTGATAAGGGCTTCAGGCGTGGACAGGATCGACACGCTGGTCTTCGCGCCAAAGACGCTTGACATCTTCACGATGCCTGTTGACACGACGACCTATCAGATCCACGACATCAAAGGACAGATCCGCTATCCGATCAAGGCCGCTGAAGTCATTCCTTATATTATAGGAATATGGGCGGTCGCAATTGTCGCCATCCTGATCTGGGCATTCTTCGCTATGAGGCGCAGGAAGGAAGTCGGCTCCATCCATAAGGACCCGCCTTATCTGGTGGCTTTGCGGAGGCTCGACCATTTCCGTGGAAGTAAATACTGGGCTCCGGAGAAGCAGAAGACTTTCTATTCGGGAATCACTGACGCGTTAAGGGAATATATCGACGCACGTTACGGCATCGACGCCATGGAGATGACGACCGCGGAGATATTCAATGACCTCAAGAGTTCCGGCGTTCCGGCTGACCTTTACGAGGAGATGAAGACGCTGTTTGAGACCGCTGATTTCGTCAAGTTCGCCAAGGCTTCCGCGTCGGATGAGGAGAATGCGGCCGCTCTGCCTGCCGCTGTGCGCTTTGTGACAGTTACTTACCAGTCTCAACTTGCCGAGGAGGAGGCCGCGAGAAAGTCGGCGGAGGCGAAATCTTCCGCTAAAAAAGAAGGAGGTGAGGCGTAATGTTCTTCGAATATCCTAAATTACTTTGGCTTCTGGTGGTTCCGGCTCTGCTGGTTCTGCGTTATCTCTGCGTGGAACTGAAGGATCGGAGGCCGCATCTTAGGGTTTCAAGTCTCACGCCTTGGAAATCAGGAGGAAAGACAATTCTGGACGTGATCAGGCATATTCCTTTTGTCCTAAGGATCGCGGCGCTTTCGCTGATTGTCGTGGCGATCGCCCGCCCCCGTTCCTCTACCAAGGTGGAAAAGGTTGATACGGAGGGAATTGACATCGTCCTTGCGATGGATGTCTCGACCAGTATGCTGGCCAGGGACTTCACCCCTGACCGAATCAGTGCCGCCAAGGACATCGCCATCGAGTTCATCGCGCAGAGGCCTTCGGACAGGATTGGAATCGTTGTGTTTGCGGGAGAGAGTTATACACAGTGTCCGCTGACTACCGACAGGGCCACCCTGATCAACCTGATGAAGGAAATTTCCACAGATTTGATCGAGGACGGAACGGCCATCGGCAACGGACTTGCCACGGCTGTGGCCAGAATCAAGGATTCCGATGCCAAAAGCCGGGTCGTGATTCTTCTGACCGATGGTGTCAACAACTGTGGAGAGATTTCTCCGGAGACCGCCGCTGAAATCGCCAAGACCTATGGGATAAGGGTTTACACAATCGGAGTCGGAGCGAATGGCGAGGCTCCTTATCCTGTGATGACTCCATGGGGCGTCCAGATGCAGAATCTGAAGGTTGAACTTGACGAGAAACTGCTCTCCAGCATCGCCTCGATGACCGGAGGCAAGTATTTCAGGGCCACCGACAACACGAAACTCGCGGAGATATATTCAGACATCAACAAGATGGAGAAGGCGCGCACGACAATCGACAGCTTCCCGGTCTACAAGGAACTGTTCGGCACCTACGCCCTCGCCGCTTTGATATGCCTGTTGTTGGAGGCTCTTGTTAAACTGTTGATAAGGAGGTTGCCATGATAATTTTCGCCGCTCCGCATTATCTTTTGTTGCTGCTCCTGATTCCGTTCTTCTTTCTCGGAATGGGACTTTGGCTGTGGAACAGACGTCGCCGTCTGCGCAAGTTTGGAGACGAGGCACTCGTGAACGAACTGATGCCGTCGTGGTCTCGTAACAAATTGTGGGTAAGAACGGTCCTGTTTTCATTGGCGTTTTTCTTCTTTGTCATCGGTCTGTCCCGACCTCAGATGGGTGCGAAACTGAAGGAACACAAGACCAGAGGCGCCGAGATCATGATAGCCTTGGACGTGTCAAACTCGATGCTTGCCAAGGACTATTCTCCAAACAGACTGGAAAGGGCCAAACTGGCGATTTCCAGAATCACGGACAAGCTTCAGGATGACAGGATCGGGCTGATCGTATTTGCCGGGACCTCGTTTGTCCAACTTCCGATCACTTCGGATTACGTGAGTGCCAAGATGTTCATGAACACCATTTCCACGGCGTCCATTCCTATTCAGGGAACTGCCATAGGCGATGCGATCAACACGGCGATCCGTGGCTTCAGCGCCCAGAGCGAGCATAGCCGCGCCATTATCGTGATCACCGACGGCGAGAATCATGAGGATGACGCTGTGGCCGCCGCCAAACAGGCCGCCGAGGCCGGGATCAAGGTCTACACCATCGGTGTCGGATCAACTGACGGACAGCCGATTCCGATGGACGGAGGTCTTCTGAAGGACAAGGACGGCAAGATTGTCGTGACACGTTTGGACGAGGAGACGTTGAAGGAAGTCGCTGCCGCAGGCGGTGGAGCCTACGTTCATGCAGGCAACGATGAGTTCGGCCTGACACCTATTATCAACGACATCCGCAGGATGGAGGATGAGGAATATAATTCCGTGGTCTTTGAGGAATATGACGAGCAGTTTATGTACTTTCTTGGAATAGCGCTGGCGTTGTTCGCCCTTGAGATGCTCATCGGGGAAAGGCGCTCGCGCAGACATTTGTTTGAGGAAAAGAGATGAGGAATATATTGAAATATTCATTGACGGCTTGTTTGCTGATGCTTTCATGTTCTGTGGCTCTGGCGCAGACTGATCGCAAGGAAGTCCGCGCGGGAAACCGCCAGTACAAGAAAGGCAATTGGCAGAACGCTGAGATCGAGTATCGTAAGGCTCAGGCGAAGGACACATCGTCTTTCGCCGCCAATTATAATTTGGCAGGAGCGTTTTATCGTGAGAGCAATTTCGATGAGGCAGTAAAGTCTATGGAGAGGTTGAAGGAGGCCGCTCCGATGTCTGCCAATTCCGCGGACTATTACTATAATCTTGGTAATATCTCCGTTCAGAAAAAGGATTGGAAGTCCGCTGTGGATGCCTACAGGCAGTCCTTGCTGCGCAATCCGGGCGATATGGACGCCAAGGAAAATTACGCTTACGCCAAGCAGATGCTGAAGAACGAGGGTGGAGGCGGCGGTGGCGATGATCAAAAGAACCAGGACCAGAACAACGATCAAAACCAGAACGGTCAGAACAACAACGACCAGAACCAGGACAAGAATAACAATCAAGACCAGAGCGGTAATCAGGATCAGAACAAAGATCAGAATCAGGGTGATCAGCCAAAACCTCAGCAAGGCGAAGGGCAGGGGGATGCCAAGATTTCCCCTCAGCAGGCCCAGCAGATGCTGAAGGCGGTCCAGGCGCGGGAGAAGGAAACTCAGGACAAGGTCAACAAGGAGAAGGCGGCTCTGCTGAAGTCCCGTCAGAAAGATAAGAATTGGTAAAAGTGTGAATATGAAGAGATTGTTTTACATTGCGGCTTTTTTGCTCATGGCCATTTTTCAGGTGTCGGCTCAGGATGTCATCCGGGTCGAGGCTCCGGATGTGGTTGCTGTGAACGAGCAGTTCAATGTTACATTCATCATTGAAGGTGAGAAAAGCCCTACTGATTTTCAGTGGTCTCAAGGAGATGATTTCCAACTGGTCTGGGGACCGCAAAGAGGTTCAAGCTCAAGCATTCAGATTATCAATGGAAAGCGGTCGTCCTCACATCAGACAACTTTTACCTACATCCTGATCCCTAAGGCGACAGGAACATTCCAGCTCCCTTCAGCCACGGCAATGCTCTCGGGGAACAAAATCGCCTCGTCACAGGTCTCGATTCAGGTCGTGACTGACGGTGCTTCTTCCTCACAGTCTCCCGCTCAGGGAGGAAATTCGACAGGAAGCGGCCAGCGTTCCTCGTCATCCTCCGGGGAAATCCCGTCAAATGACCTCTTCCTGCGACTATCCCTCAGCCGTTCGGAGGTCGTGATAGGTGAGCCGATCACGGCCACACTCAAGATTTACCAGAGGGTGAACGTCGTGCAGTTCGAAAATGCCAAATTGCCTACATTCAATGGCTTCTGGAGCCAGGAAACATACGTTCCCACCAACATTGAGTTCAAGCGCGAGAGTCTGGATGACAAAATCTACCAGACAGCGGTGCTGCGATCCTATGTCCTGATTCCTCAGCAATCAGGGACAATCACGATCGATCCTTCCGAACTTGTCTGCGTGGTGAGTGTCAGAAACGCCACTTCCACCTCCAATAGCTTGTTTGACAGGTTTTTCCAAGATGACTACCGTACAATACGCAAGAGGGTCACGACTCCGCCTGTCAAAGTGAAGGTGAACCCTTTGCCGTCCGGACAGCCTGCGTCATTCGGTGGAGGTGTCGGCAATTTTGGAATATCCGCACGTCTCACAACGGACAATCTCAAGACGCACGATGCGGCTTCGTTGATCATAACTGTCTCTGGGCGTGGGAATGTGGCCTTGCTGGAGGAGCCTAAGGTCAACTTCCCGCCGGATTTCGAGGTTTATGACACAAAGACAACAGAGAACACGGACAAGAGCACTGGAGGTACTTCCGGAAGCAAGTCGTTTGAGTATCCTTTCATCCCGAGAAGTCACGGGGATTTCACAATTGAGCCGGTGGAATACTCCTACTACGATGTCAATCAAGGCAAATACGTGACTCTCAGGACCGATCCGCTGCACATCAAAGTCGCCAAGGGGAAGGGTGGTGATTCCGCTCCCGCCACGACTGTCACACCAGGAGTCGAGAGAAAGGACGTTAAGAGCCTTGCGGATGACATCAGATTTATATTCACAGGCAAACCGAAACTTTCCGGATCAGGGTCCTTCTTTGTGGGATCGGTTTTGTTCTGGACCTTGTTGGTTTTGATGATCTTGGGTGCCGCCGTGGTTTATCTTGCGTTCAGGAAAGTGGCCGCCATGCGTGCTGACGTTGCCGGGACAAAGAACCGTCGGGCGACAAAGATGGCTCAGAAACGGCTCAGGCAAGCCGGTGATTATCTTGACAAGAACCTCTACACGGCTTTCTATGAGGAGCTTCACAAGGCTCTCATCGGATTTGTTTCTGATAAATTGAACATGGATATGTCTGAGATAAGCAAGGATAACATCGCTTCCGCTCTTACTACAGGTGGTGTGAGCGAGGAGCAGACCAAGGCTTTCACTGATCTTCTGGACGCCTGCGAGTTCGCGCGATATTCTCCAGATGGAGGCAACGAGGCCATGAGATCCCACTATGACCAGGCTCTCAAGGTAATCTCGTCAATCGACTCAGGCCTTAAGACAGGCGGTAAATCATTGCGGAAGGCCGCGACGATCGTCGCTCTGCTCATTTCTGTCGGATTTTCAATGAATATTCAGGCAAAGGATCTGGACTCTCTTTGGACATCCGGTGTCCAGGCCTACACTGACGGCAGGTTCGCGGATGCGTCTGACGCTTGGACCTCAATCGAGGAATCCGGTCAGAAATCAGCCACTCTTTACTACAACATCGGTAACGCCTGGTTCAAGCAGGGTAACTATCCTAAAGCGATTCTGAATTACGAGAGGGCTTTGAGGCTTGATCCTTCATATTCAGACGCACGGTACAATCTGGAGTTCACAAACAATTTCGTGCAGGACAAGATTGAGCCAGTGCCTGAATTCATTTTGAAGAGCGTGGCAAGGAAAGTCTGCTACATGATGGGTTCCAACGCATGGGCTGTCATATTCCTTGTGCTGCTTGCCGCCGCCTTGATGATGGGGCTTTTGTTCCTTTTGGGTTCGTCTACCGGCAAGAGACGTGCAGGGTTCTATTGCGGAATATCGCTTCTGTTGCTTTCCACCGTGGCTTTGAGTTTTTCCGTCTGGCAGAAATCCGACAGTGTGAAGACCGACACGGCGATAGTGATGTCGCCGGTTTCTTCAGTGAAGAGTTCTCCGTCCACCGGCTCTTCCAAGGATCTGTTCGTGATTCACGAAGGCACTAAGGTCACAATCCTTGACGAGGTGGGTTCGTGGAAGAACATCTCACTTGCGGACGGGCGTCAAGGTTGGATTGAAACCGCTGATATAGAAATAATCTAATAAATTGAATATAAATGAAGAAGGTCGGCAGAAAGTGATTTTTGCCGACCTTTTCCATTTGCTCAAACCGTTAGTCTCGATTAAGTCTGGAGACAGACTTCTTGCTTTAGTCTCTTGTCAGAGTCTGCCCGCCGATGAACTCACGCATGATTGAGGTCGGAGGAATCGCTGAGATCTCACTTGGCTGAAGAGCCACGATGTAGTCCAGGAACTTGAGCAGCCGCACGGCTTCAGAGTAGGCCGGTGAGTTCGGGGCTATTCTGCGCAGAAGCGGCTCCGCATAGTATTTCAGCATCGGGAGTTCGAAAATCAAAGCGGAGTTGAACAGCACGTCGGCGTTTTCCTGGAACGGGAAAATATTCCTGCTTTCCCCCCTGCGCACGCTGTTCCATCTCATGATGGTCTCCTCTGGAGTTATGCCCCTTACCCGGTTGTCACGTACCATCCTGCGCAGCAGACGATTGTCCGAAGTGGACATGTTGTTGTTCTCGTCGATGTTCAGTGAGGTGAGGGCGGAGACATAGACTCTGAATATTCTTGAGTTGTCAACCGCCGAAGTCATCTCCGGGTTAAGGGCATGGATGCCTTCCATGATCAGGATGTCCTTGTCTTCAAGGCGCAGTTTGTTGCCTTCGAAGATTCTGTTTCCGGTCTTGAAGTCAAACCGAGGAATCTCTACCTCCTTGCCCTCGAGCATTTCGTTAAGTTGCTTGTTGAGGAAATCGAGATCCATCGCATAGAGTGACTCGAAATCGTAGTTGCCGTCCTCGTCTTTCGGAGTGTGCGCCCTGTCCACGAAGTAGTTGTCCAGTTCGATGACTTTAGGCTTGAGGCCCAGCACCTTGCACTGGAGCGCGATCCGTAGTGACGATGAAGTCTTGCCGCTGGAGGATGGTCCGGCTATCATCACGATTCTCTTCGTGCCTCTCTCGGTATAGATTCTGTCCGCAATCCTTGCATAGTTTCTTTCATGAAGAGACTCCGCCAGATTGATGATGCTTACCGCCTTTCCGTCTTTCACAGCCTTGTTCAACGTGCCGATGCTCCCGATGTTGATGATGGAGCACCAGTCGGAATATTCCTTCAGTGCCGCTGAGATTTTGCCCTGCCGTTTCATCGGCATGACTTTGTTGAAATCTGTCATCATCGGGGACTGGAGGCAGAATCCGTCTCCCATGCCGCTGATGTCAAACACCTTAAGGTAACCGGTAGACGGAATCAGCGGTCCGTGGAACGTGTCTGCGTTCCCATCCAGATAGTAAACGCTGCAACTGAACGTTCCGAGACTCTTCTGAAGTTCGGCTTTCTGCGGCTGGTTGTTTGCGATAAACAGCGCCTCGGCCTCTTCGGAGAACATCTTGACCTTTGAGAACGGCAGGTCTTTCGCCACTATGTCCCTCATCTTCTCCCTGATCCTGTCGATTTCGTCATCTGTCACGAAATAGGCTTTGTTCCGCCCGTCCTCATTCTTGGCCTTCTCCACAATCTCACAGTAGAGTCCGCTCGGAAGCGAATGATCGATCACCAGCACCTTGTCCGGATAAAGCTCCCTGACCGCATTCTGAAGCACGAAACACAGCGACCGCACGTAACTCCTCCTCCCGTCCGGATGATTGTAGCCGATGAATTCAACCTGATGCAGGTTGGCCGGTTTGAAACTCAGTTCCTTCAGCTTGTTGTCCACCAAGGCCGCAAGCACATCGAACTTCTGTCCCGTCTTCTGGTCCGTGACGGATGAGTAGAATCTGTCGGACAGAGCCTTCAAGTCCTGCCCGCTTTCAATCTTATGGTTCTTGCCGTCATTGACGCAAAACAGTGTTATCTCATTCTTTTCCATTTTCGTTTTTGTTAAAAGAAATCTCTCAAAGTTAATCAAAAATGATGTCAAACTTGCCGTTGTAACTATAAATTAACATTCGGTGTATGGCAAGGCCTCGATTCGACCGACTTGTACGTCACATAAGAAAAAATATTTATGTTTCTTATGACGATTTTTATGTTTCTTTTGAAAATTTACGTTTTGTTGTGCCATCTTTGCCGGAGTACATAATGAACTCAAACTATGTTGATTGACATTCTTGGGGCGAAGTGCGTCGGAATCGAGGCTGTCCCGGTCACCGTGGAGGTTGACATAACGCATGGAATAGGAATACATCTTGTCGGACTCGCTGATGTGGCGGTCAAGGAGAGTCTTCTAAGGACTGTCACGGCGCTTCAATCGTTGGGATTCAGGATTCCGGGAAAGAAAATTGTGATCAATCTCGCTCCGGCGGACGTGCGGAAGAACGGCAGTGGCTATGACCTTCCGATCGCAATCGGCATCCTTGCCGCTTCCGAGCAGAAACATTTCCCGGGCCTTGACAAGTATCTGATCATGGGTGAACTCGGTCTGGATGGTTCCGTGCGGGAGGTCCAAGGAGCCCTGCCGTTCGCCGATCTTGTGACTGGTCTGGGAATATCCGGGTGCATCCTGCCGCTTCGCTCTGCCCTTGAGGCCACGGAATGCAATGATTTGTCAATATTCGGGGTGGAGACCTTGGCTGATGTCATCCGGATTCTTGAGGGACAGGAGGACTGTAGCGATCTCCTTGTCTGGAACACAAGGCTTTATAGGAAACTGTCCAGAAACGCGCATCGGAGTAAAAGGCCTGTAGGACAGGACGTGATGGATTTCTCCGAGATCATCGGTCAGGAGGGAGCCAAGAGGGGAGTGGAGATCGCCGCGGCCGGGGGACATAATCTCATCATGGTAGGGCCGCCAGGCAGCGGCAAAAGTTCCCTTGCCAAGGCCATGGCCGGAATCCTGCCTCCGATGACCACGGAAGAAGCTATCGTCACGAGCAAGATCTACTCGGTGGCCGGGATGAAAGGCTCGCAGATCGGTTTGATCCGTGAGCGTCCTTTCCGCGCGCCCCATTACAGCGCGTCCCTTCCTGCGATCATCGGTGGCGGAGCGGGCTCGGACATTCGTCCCGGTGAGGTCACACTGGCCCAGAATGGAATTCTATTCCTTGACGAGTACGGTCAGATGCCGAAATCTGTCCTGGAGGCTCTGCGTGGCCCGATGGAGGATAGGAAAGTCACAATCTCAAGGCTCAGGTCCAAACTTGAATATCCCGCCTCATTCATGCTGGTGGCCGCATCGAATCCATGTCCGTGCGGCTATTACGGGGAAGGAGACAGGTGCCGTTGCACTCCCGGCCAGAGGCTGAACTACCTGTCCAAACTCTCCGGTCCGGTAATGGATCGCATTGACATAAATTATTGTTATTTGTAGGTATTGTTTTTTATTATAAACCTATTATCATACACTAACTAATCAAACTTCAATATATTGCTGGAGGTAATTTGTAATGTGTTGATTGTTATATGTTTTAATATTGAACGCCATTGTGGTTGCATATGAGAATAAACCATTATTTCCTCTCTATTAACGGTTGCTTGCAATAATTTTTCTTGTCAATAGAGCGTCTATTTATAATCAAAACAGCTAATTGCTTATGGAAGATGACGTGCAATATTACAAATTAAAGAACATAAAGCTAACTGATGAACACAAACGAAAAATATCGGAAGGTATGAAGATGATGTATGCAAACAGAGGAGGAAAACGCACAATTGAGGAACGCAGTGCCATTTCAGAAGGGATGAGGCGTTATTGGGACAGCCTATAAGGTTTTACTCTTAAAGAACTGTAATCCGCCTTATGCTTATACCCCTACCCATTAAGCATAGTAGGCTATAACAGATGCTTGCGATAATTTTTTCCAGACTATAATGTTTAATTATAAATCTTACTAATGCTATTTACTTTTTCTATCCTGATTTGTATTTATTATAAAATGACTATTACAATGGAAGAAAAGACATACAAAAGACAAACACGTGAAGTTCCGCAAGATGTCAGGGACAAAATTTCGGCTTCACTAAAAGGGGTAAAGAAGACTGCGGAACATCGCAAACACATCTCGGATAGCCTTAGGGCTGATACCGGAGGATATTGGTCAAAGATTCCCAAGAGCATAATCAATTCAGGTACTACTATGAATCTTTGATAAAAAACAGTCCCTATTTAGGGGCTTTTCCGCTCCTCTATTATAGGGATTTTTTATATTTGTTTATGGACTATGGAGTGTCCATTTGTATTCTCCAGCACATCGATGGGCATCATCTTCTCGTTATGTATCCATTTCAGTTCAGTTGTACCGATGAAGCCCTTTTCCCACACAAACCATCCATAGATTTCTTTGTTTGCGCCTGCATCATTATATGTGTCGAAATCAGCATTCTTTGCTATACAGACACGTTCCATATACACATATACTCTTGATGGAGGGTATATCTTATACAGCTCATTATACCTTTCAGCTCCTGACAAGTATCGTATAGGCAAAAGAAGTGCGACCTTATTCTTACAGATGTCGATGCACCTGATGACTATCTCTATTAAATTTTCATTGTATGGAGGATTGGATATGATGTCTGATTTCCATTTATCAAACGAGACTTCAAAGAAATCCCCAATCATGCCATACCCACGGTCAATAATATCGTATGATTCTACATTGTATCCGGCTCTTTTGATGACTTCCGACATTGTACCAACACCGTAAAATGGCTCCATTACATTTATACAAAACCTCTCTTCACGGAGTATGTCCCAAGTACAAGACGGATGAGTGGCATAGAAATTATTGAGTTCTCGCAGTGTCTTTTTTGGTATTCTTTTCCTACCAATATTTGACCGTTCTAACTCCACCCTACCGTTTGCGATTTCCCAATACTTCCTCACGGTGTGTCTTCCGAATAAAGTATCACGTGCGACCTCGGTCATTGTAGCATTAGGCTTCTTCTTTAGAACGTTCCTGATTGCCTTAACGATATTGACTTTTCTTTCAAAACTTCTATCTATGCTATGCGTCTTAATGTAGTATCTTATCCCATCATCAGACACCCCATTATTGACCGCATTTTGATGGACAGTCAATGATGGATTATACTTTATTCGGCTTCCTGCCATATTTCGACTTAACGGCTAGGCATAATCAGTACGCAATAACAGACCTAAATCGTTGCTTTGGATTCGTACTCCACTGCACTTGCCATACACTACCCCACAACGTATCAAGTAGAATGAATGTGTACATATTATTTGTCGGGTATAATTCAAATCGACCTGAACACAATCTTTCTGAACTCATCAAAAGGGAGCGGTCATCTATCGGTGTTTCCATTGGTTTTGCATATTTGTTCATTCCATACTGTACCTGCCATACACGCCCTGTTGCGGTGTCTAACTTTAAGAGATTGTACATATTTTCTGTCTTGTAAATCTTATACCTTTGTGGCTCTAAATCTGCAAGTTGGTCTGAAATTTCAGATAGCATCTTCATATACAGACTATCTTTTACAGATAAGGTCTGAGCTGCAAGAACTTGGACAGAAGTCGAATCTTGAATCTGTGCGTTCAAGGATAGTGATGTTAGCATAATGCCAATTGCAATTACCATTTTATTCATAACGCTACGTTGTTTATGTTGATTATTATATCGTCATTCAGCCTAGTATAAGCAAGCTCAAATATAATGATTATTTGGATACCTTTGCTTAATACCAAAAACAATATCATTATGTTAAAGTTCAAAATTCAGTCAGGTGTTTTCACCTATTCCGTAGATTGGTCAGTTAATGATACAGTTGAGGATGGCTTCGTTAAGGAATACTTCCCAACCGTTGAGGAATCAATCGAAGCGTTGTTGGACATCCTATCCAACATTCACTCAAAGAGGCAAATCTCTGACGCTCTCGCCTCCGGTCTAGATGCAATGGATTACTCTGAGAAAGGAAGGAGTGGAAAAGAAATTCTCAGGCAAATGCACTCAAATGATTAATGCAATGAGTAAAAGGTTTGGGCTTCCAAACCTTTTATTTTAGTTTCTTTAACAGTTTCTCTAAATCATCCTTAGACTTAATCAGATTAGCAATTCCATCCACAAAAACACATCCCTGAATCCTCTGCCTTTCCTCACCTGAAATCAGATTATCGAGAGGAATCCCCAAGATTGATGACACTCTGCATAATGTTAAAACATTCTTCGTTCCAAACAGTTTATTAATGTTCTGAGGGACTACCCCCATTTCTTTTGCAAACTGCGCCTTGGAGATTCCTTTGGATTCTAATAATTCAGATGCGTGTTCTTCAAAGTACGTCTGTTCTTTGTCTAATACATTCATATTCCTTTTGCTTTGCCACAAAAATACAAATGTATTATTAAATAACCTAACAACAATAGTTTTGTAATAAAAAAATATTACAAATATTATACAAAAGTATTGCATATATAATATTTTTGTATTACCTTTGTATCAACAAAAAAGAAACGAGGATATGGAAAATAAAATGAATAGAACCCTTCTTAATGGAAGAAAATACGAGTTTGTAGAGTGGATGATTTTTGGACACACGACCGTTTCATCATATTGTGAATGGAATGGAAAAATGAACAAAATAGGATTGAGATTCAATAACCTTGATGAGGCAAAAGAGTGGTGCGACAAGATGGATGAGGAGTATCTTCATCCGACACCGGTAATTCGGCACACAATGAGGGCAGAAGATTATTATTCTATCACGGGATATTACGGAGACTAAAACATAGACGATTTAAATGTTGGCTTTTTAACAAAATGACATTATGGAAAGAACAGCGATTATCTCAATGAAGAAGGAAGACATAGCAAAGGCAAGCATCATTGCAAGGCGCACTGGTGATGCTTTTATAACAGGATACCTCCTTTGCCTTGGCAATGAACTACGAAAGAGGATGCAGCACGAAGTGGTGGAATTCTATTTTCATAAGAAGAACGGAGAAATACGCAGGGCATTCGGAACAACGATGCCTTCATTATCAAAAGCGCATATTAACGGAAGGGGAGCTTCTTCACTATCTGTCATTACCTTCTTCGATACCGAGAAGGGAGAATGGAGAAGCGCACAGATACAGAGCATAATAAAAGTTTGCTAAACTATGTAAGGGATTGTATCACCTTTATGAATAATGAAACGAGGACTGATTATCAGCATATTGACAAAGAAGTATAATTTTCTGATTTCACTTACATTCAAAATCCACAAAACAGAAAGAAAATGAGTTCAAAGCATTCATACACCACCGCAGATTACCTGCCATTTGACACCGCAACTTCTCTAGTCCGCAAGCTCTTTCGTGATGGAAATTACAGAATGAGCCTTCTCATCGGATGCGGTATTTTTTTTGGTCTTCGGATTAGTGATTTGAGGAGTTTGTCCTGGACACAAATTCTAATGGGTGAAGAGTTCTCCCTCTACGAGAAGAAGACTGGGAAAAGACGTGTAGTTCGCATCAACAAGGGTTTTCAGGCTCATATTAAAGACTGCCACACTGCACTTAACATCAAGGATGATTCGCAGCCTTGTTTCTTGAATAGATATGGAAGTGTCATAACGTTGCAAATGATAAATAGACATTTCAAGAATATCAAGGTACGCTATGGGCTAAGAATCAATAACTTCTCGACCCATAGTCTAAGGAAGACTTGGGCGAGAAAGATTTATGAGAATGAAAACGCAGAGGGACGAGGTGAGATGGCTCTTTTGAAACTCTCTGAAATTATGAATCATTCGGCTCCTAGTATTACCCGAAGATACATAGGACTTAGGCAGCAAGAATTAAGAGAGGTGTATGATTCGCTTTGCTTCTAATTATAAATCGGAGGAATGATGGGCTTGCAACATTATTTGTTAGTAAGAACCCAATATTTTTATTAACTTTGTTTTTGTGTAGAACATTTGTTAGATGAGCAAAATTAAATCAATAGACTTATTTGCAGGCATCGGTGGAATTCGAATCGGCTTTGACAGAGCCTTTGGCAAGAACTTAGAAACCGTCTTCGTTAGTGAATGGGATGAATATGCGCAAAGGACATACAAGGCAAATTTTGAAGATAAATTTGAAATTGCAGGAGATATAACAAAGATTAACGAGAAAGACATTCCACCGTTTGATATTTGCTTGGCTGGTTTTCCGTGTCAGGCTTTTTCTATGGCTGGCAAGCGACTAGGATTTAAGGATGATTACAAGGGGTCTTGTAGGGGGACTCTCTTTATGGATGTTGCACGTATCTGTGAATATCATAAGCCAAAGGTTATTTTTTGTGAAAATGTAAAAGGGTTGCTAATCCACGATAAAGGACGTACTTTTCAGATAATTAAAGACACATTCCACAGTCTTGGATATAGAGTGTTTTTTAAAGTTTTGAATAGTAAAGATTTTGGTGTGCCTCAGAACAGAGAACGAATCTATATCGTTTGTTTCCGTAATGATATAGCACCGATGGACTTTGAATTCCCTGAGGGCAGCAAGAAAAAAGTCTGCATTCGTGATATTATGGAAGATGCTCCTATAGATTCAAAATATTATATTAGCGAAACATATCTGAACACACTAAAGGCTCATAAAGCAAGACATGAAGCAAGAGGAAACGGCTTCGGCTATGTCGTGAGGGATATAAACGGAATCTCAGGGGCTATCGTCTGTGGGGGAATGGGAAGGGAAGGGAATCTTCTTAAAGACGAACGCCCTCATTCAATGATACCGAGTACTCATATTAAAGGTGAAATCAACAAAGAATCCATAAGAAAGATGACACCGAGAGAATGGGCCCGTTTGCAAGGTTTTCCTGATACATATATCCTTCCTTTAGCAGATGTCCATTTATACAAACAATTCGGCAACAGCGTTTCCGTATGTGTTATAGAAGCGATAGCAAAAAACATAAGAAGAGTTCTAGATGGCAATATCGGGTAATAAAGGCGAATGGAGCGAAATCTACGCTCTCTTTAAATTGCTTGGTGATGGGGTAGTCTATGCAGGCAATGGAATGATGGAGAAGATGGACTCTCTTTTCTATCCTATACTTAGTGTCATAAGGAAAGAAGAGAAAGAGTACCAATATGCCCCTAAGGTAGAAGATGGGAGGATGGTGGTTATATATGAAGACAAGGTAGAAATGATGCGCGTCTCAATGGCTCGTTTTTCCGAGACGGCAAGAAGACTGCTCCGTTATATAAAAGAGGCACGAGGAGCATCTTTTTCTTTGCCTTCTATAGAAGAGTTTATGAGTGAAATAAAATGTCGCACACTAAAAGCCCGTTCTAATGACAAGTCCGATATCCGTATAGTGATTCATGATTTACGCACGGGTTCTAATCCTCTTTTAGGATTCAGTATTAAATCTCAACTGGGACAACCATCAACATTGTTGAACGCTGGCTTAACGACAAATTTTGTATATAAGGTAATTGGGTCATTAACAAACGATGAACGAAAATCTATCAATACCATACAGGGGCAGATAGAAAGAATGGATGCTTTGTTCTCTCGTGGGTATGATATCAAGTTTTCGTCAATGGATTGCGAAACCTTTGAAGACAATTTGATGATTATCGACTCTTGTATGCCAGTGATTCTCGCAGAAGAGATAAAGGAACATTTCTTGTCTAAAAGTAATGACATGAAAGAAATCACAAATGCATTAAGCATAAGGAATCCTTTAGGTGTTAGAAATCCCAAACTATTCTATAAGGCAAAGATGAATTCGCTTCTGATTGATTCTGCACTCGGAATGACGCCTGCAACGCCTTGGACAAGACATTATGATGCCAATGGTGGTTATCTCGTGGTAAGAGATGATGGAGAGGTGCTTTGCTACCATTTCTATGATAGAAATCAGACCGAAGACTATCTTTTCAACAATACTAGGTTTGATTATCCATCACGCTCACGATATGATTATGGATATCTTTACGAGAGTAATGGGGAGACATTCATTAAATTGAATTTTCAAATAAGGTTCAAATAAGGCACGACTTTTCTGATAAGAGAAATTCGTCCCACGTTTCATTTTTAACATTAGCGAAACGTGGATTTTATAATAAATAATTGACTATCAGCACATATGCTGCGTTATGTGCCATAAATGTGTATATAATGATATAAGTGAAACTTACTTTTTCTTCTCAAATCTTATTTGTATTTATGTCTCCAATGCTAACTTTATGCAAGAAGGTATTAGGCTGCGATATAATTAAGCTTCTTCGCCTTCCTATGATACCCGTGTCGAATATATGGATTGACATAAATGAGTTTTCGTTGGGTATGCTTAAATCCACAAGCTTGAAGTCTCCAAAAACCTCTTACACTGATATCTTCATCGGTCTCGTAGTTCGTGAGCCACGTCAAATCCAACTGATTTATTTTGAATGGAGTATTATTGGCGATTATCTCATCTGAATCGAGTGAGTTCCTGCGTACTCTACTTGCTATCATCTGAGTGCGAATTTGTGCATATTTTTTATAAATAAGGATAACGATTACATCTATAAAAGATTGGATTTGTAGAGGACAATCATCCCCCTTTGCAATCACACTTGCTATAAAGGCTTTATTCTTTTTATTTTCAAATACATAATGGCTCACATTGCCACCTATATACCTATCAGACAAATTAAATACAGCTCCTTTTGAAGATAAGCAATATGAGACAATTGTATTATCTAAAATCAAAATGCCATTGCAATCACCGAGAATTTCATACAACGTGCTGTCGCTAAAGGATTCCAATATTTTTTTAGACGAGCGTTGAGCCTCACTGGCAAATCTTGATGACACTAAATCAACCTTAAAATTTCCCAAAATTTTCCTATATGAAAAACGAAGAAAAGAATGTAAATGAGAATAGAAATCAGCGGTTGAATCACATTGAATCCCATTGTGTTCGCAGTATTTTCTGGCTATGGTCTCATTCATAGACATAGCCATTGTGCGAACGTAATTTGAAAAACAAGTACAATCTATTGAAGCGTTGTAGAGTTCTGCTAAAGAACATTCTTTATTTAAAGCTAATCTCATATTTGATATTATTATATAGCATTGGATTCTTCCAATACTTACAAGTCAAGAAAAAGTGTTGTGGATACCTTTAATCTTCTTTCACAAGAAGATTTTACGCAATATAGAACAGAAGGAAGAAAACTTATGTATAGTCTTTCCTACTCAATTATAGTGTATTCGGAAAAATGGAATAATCGCCCATTTTGATAGAAGAAATCAAATGCCTCGCATTTGAAATATCGGGACACTCCTGTTATTGACCTCCCGACATTTGTAAATATACAAAAAATATTTAGGGATTCCAAATAGGAAATTGACAAACCTAATAAGATTAAGTGTAAGATTAGATAAAGCAGGGCATTTTTTGGTAGTATAATTCTACCAATTATTGATTAGACTGACATACTATCCGAATGTCGGGGACAATCCAAAAGACCGATACACCTCTATCATTACGTCCTTGACTTCTTCTATTAAGGGGTGGTTCTTGTTCCCGTCCTTTGGTATGACAATGCAATCGTGGATGTGGGCTGCGTGCCATCTTTTGGCAAACAGTCGCTTTAAGATGCTTGTAAATATATCTGCTTCCAAAGCCATCATTGCAATGCTTAATGATGATTTCTCTTTGTATGGTAAATGATGAATACGCATATATGTCTTTACCATATCTTGATTCTTAGACTTTTTCCAGTCGGCAATCAGGCAAAAGACGGTCGGATATGTTCTTTTGAATTCTTTTGCATATTCGTTCCAACGGTCAGATATTGGTGATTTAGCATAAAACACAGCACCGAACATTGCAGCCTTGACCTCACTCCTATCCATATCCTTGTGTTGCTCACATATTTCATCCCAAAGCAAACCTTTGCTTGTCTTATAAATGTACTCTATTTCATCACAAGACATCATTGCAACACTTTGCTTTTCTATATTATTATCAATTAATGCATTATAAAGATATTCCCCTACATTATGATATAACCTGCTATTGGGATAAATCAATGGGAATGATAAGGATGAAATATAATCGTTGTCAATTGATTTAAGAAAAGTAGAAATATGATATGATATAGAAGAAGATAAGTTATACTTATTGAATATGAAATAATTAAACAATAAAGGATGAGAATTCTTACAGTCTAACATAAAGTCTATTGATAGGTACTGTTTAATATTCCGGTCTAAATTTGTCAAAATATGATAAAATCTATGAGAGTAATCTATTCTATATATAGACCTATCCTTATTCTCCAATTCTGAGAATATGAAATCATAGTATATCACTGATTTTGGATTGTCCTTTACTGCATCCTTAATATATGAACGCAGACCTTCGTAGTCTTCAATCCTTATGTATTTGAGGGATTTAATATACCAGTATAAGAAATCCTTTGATACATATTCTAAAGCGTACTTATCAGTCATTTCCTTGATAAGTGCGATGGTCTTGTCCTTGTATCCTTGTATCCTTGCGTTAATGATAGGTTTCGACAACTCTACTTCAACGTTCATTAATGTGTATAGATTTGAATAGTCCATCGGTATATAGTACCAATGCTTGCCGTTTCCTCCTTTGCCGTCTCCTAACGCAATATATCCCATATCTGTTAATACGCCAAGCATCACTTTGTATTCACTTCCTATAACGGTCTTGAGAATTTGTGAATTCATAGAGAAGGTATCCTCATTCTTCTTTGCATGTCCTCTCCTTATAAGTGCATCTTGAAGATACTTGCACTTGTCCTCAACAAGATAATCCCTCTTCGCCGCCTTTTTCACCTCTTTATACTCGAATTGACACGGTACGTTCCCATATACAGATACTCCAACAAGTTCTTCGTGTGGATGCACCTTAGATATATACCGGTCATAGAATTCTTCCATATTGAAATCTTTGAACTGGTATAACTGTATCTTCCTTAACTTGATGTTCTTTTGTCTCATATCCTTGCAGTCCTACTTATCTTAATAGTCTTTTCTATAAATATAGGCAATCATTAGATATTAGTAAAGTGGTCTTATTACTATATCTTAAAAAGTCCAAGCTATTTCTTTTTGCCAGTTTTACGTGGCTTAGGGTTGTATGTGTGTAAGTAATCCTTAAAATCTTTATCTAATACGAACCATGTTTTGTACTGATGCTTACCTGACATCTTCCCATCTTTTATAGCATTGTATAATGTGGAATAACTCAATTTCGATATGTTCATCATATCTGAAATAGAAATATAACCTTGGCTTGTAAGTTGAGATATTCCGTATGCTATCTTTTCTTTAACCTTTGCTTTTTCGGCTTCTCTTCTTCTCAATTTGTTTTTGTCCGTAATGCGATTTAGATATTTCACATAATAAGGTTTGTACCTTGTGGTTGTATCATTGGGGAGTTGGTATTTAGTCAAAATTATGCCTCCTTTTCCATTATTGGGGATGAAGAAAAACTCTCTAGGATTCTCATATCTGTAAGTATATATAAGGATTCGTTTAGCTGCAACATCTTTACCGTTAGGATATTTCTTGAATGAGTAATTGACGGTTGTGTATTCTATTGTTATTTGTTTTATGTGCTTATGGATGATATTGCTTCTTTCTTCATCATTGGTGATAGAGGATACTTTTTTATATACGGCTTCTTGATATGCTAGGTATGCGTCTATTTCATCCATCGTTTGATAATCTAATGTTATATCCATATTTTTCTCGGTTTCGGCTATCAAGCTATTGTATCTGGCAAGTTCTTCCTTGTATTGTGCCTCATTCAATTCGAGTTCTTTCTGTTCGTTGATGAGTTGTTTTTTCCTGATTTGGAATTTCTCCTTTTTCATGCCTTCTGCATAGGCATCAAATAGGGTGTCCATTCTGTCGTCTATACTTTTCCTTAAAGAAGGGAGAGCCTTAATCTTGTCTTCAACTATTGACTTTAGCTTTTTATATTCTTTAGCCTTTTCATTAGCGGAGCTAATTATGAAATCTGTTTCTAATTCTTGCGATAACTCCCATAATAACGAATCCATAACATTTGTACTGATGCAAATCTTATTTGTACATTGTGGGATTCCGTCATTACCATTAACATCCCAATATGAATAGTAGGCATCCCAACAACGATAGTATCCTTTGCTCCCTGCGCTAACAAAATAATGTCCGCAATCAACACACTGAATTAGCCTATGAGCATAATATACCTTAATGGCTTTTGGTGCAATTGTATTATTGCTTTTTGCTATATTTCGGCACCGTTCAAACTGTTCAGGGGTTATAATCATTGGATATGTTCTTTCATACGATGCCCCTTTACTTCGAGAACTAACACCAGTAAGAAGTCTATTCGTAAGTATTTGATGTACTAATGATATTGTGAATAAATTACTTCCCCTTGCTGACCTCCCTTTTATACCTCTGTTATAAAGTTCCTTCGCTATTTTTACTTGCGATAGACCACTCTCATAGAGGTTGAAAATCTCCCTGACAATATTGGCTTCGCCTCCTTCATCTATGACGATTAGGTTGTTGTTGGATTTATCAATACGGTATCCGTAGGGTATTGCGCCACCATTGTATTTCCCTTCTTGTGCTTTCCTTGCCTTCCCTCGTGCAAACCGTTCTTTTTTTTCGATAGCCTCTTGGGTTGCTAAGGTTCCAAATGTGGAAACCATTAAACGAGAATTGAAAGAGATTCCTGTTCTACTATCGTTAAGAAGGATGAATTCGGGATTCTTGCATTTAAGTTGTATCTTATGCTTTTCCAAATAATCGACAAAGCTCCAAAGAACTTTCTCTGTTCTTGCGATACGGGATAATTCACTAACATAAATTGTATCTACTCCATCCGAATCAACAAGGTTCTTTAGCTCGGTAATTCCAAGTCTATCTTCCTCGGACAATTTGACACCGCTTTCCTTGTATTGTATTATACGAATTGAATCTCTGTCGATATGGTCTGACTTTGAATAATGATTCCATAATTCATCAAATTGCGATTCAAGTTGTTGAGAAGACGTACTAACACGAAGAAAAAAGACATTTAGTGCCATATTACATATATTATATGGCAAATATAATAAAAAAAATCCGACCCTAATAATACTATTAATTTATAGATATTCAGTTATGGCTCCATCCCGTCGACACGGTGAAACTTGTCGGCCGCAAGAAAGGGGAATCCAGCGAGGCTGTGTCACAAAGGGTTCTCAAAGCCAGGATCCTGCAGAAGCAGCGTTTTGCCGATGACGGAATATTCACGAACGCCGAGATGAACAACCGTCTTCTGGAGAAATATTGCCTATTGGATGATGAATGCCGCAAAGTGATTGAGATTCTCATCGGACGGCTTGGATTGTCAGCCCGGGCATATTCAAGAATCCTGAAAGTCGCCCGGACCATCGCCGACCTTGAAATGGCGGAAGAAATCAGGCCGGAACATCTCCGCGAAGCCGCCGCCTACCGCTTCCTCGACCGTCTGAATCTTGAAACCTTCGGTTAGTTTGAAAAGTTAATAACTATAAAACCACATTATTTTGATGCACAATGGCCAGAAAAATCAAACGCCAAATTTGGTCCACCGTGCAAAATTTGGCGTTTGCCTTTTTTCTGGCCATCCCAGTCAATCAGTCCTCCCAGGAAACAGTCCGGGACTCGTCAGGATTGACCGAGATATGCACCCGCAGTGTCTCCTCCGGCAGTATCTCCTCGATGTTCTCCGGCCATTCCATGATGCAGAGGCATCCGCTGTCGATGTAGTCGTAGAATCCGATGTCCAGAGCCTCGGCCGTCTTGGTGATCCGATAGAAATCAAAATGATACATAGGCTCTCCGCTGCCGGTGCGATATTCATTGACAATTGCGAAGGTCGGAGAGCTGACAGCGTCCTCCCTCACGCCGAGTCTCCGGCATATCGCCGTCGTGAACGTGGTCTTGCCGGCCCCCATCGGTGCATAGAAAGCAAGAATGTTATGCCCTTCCGTCTGGGAAAGGAAATCGCCTGCGGCCCTGTCGATGTCCTGCAGGCTCTTTATAGTGATCTCGTGTCTCATATTCTTGGATTTATGGCCTGAGCCATGTCTCGGGATTTTGAGGGTTACGTCCGGACCAGATCTGGAAATGCAGCAACGTTTCCCCTCCTATAGTGTCCACTGTGCCGACTGTCTGCCCGGTCTTGACCTTGTCTCCCGACTTGACGCTGACGGTCCCCAACTTGCAGTAGAATGTGAAGTAGTTGCCATGTTGGACAAGAACACATTTGTTGTAGCCCGGCATGACCACGATCTGCTTGACTTCCCCGTCAAACACAGCCTTGATTTCTGTTCCCGGAGCCAGCGCTATGGTCACTCCATTGTTGAACGGAAGCTTGAGGTTCGTGTAAACCGGATGGAAACGCTGGCCGAAATGATCCACTACCGGCCCGTCCGCAGGCCATGGAAGCTTGCCTTTGTTCGCCTCGAACTTTTTTGCCAGTGTGTAGTCTACAGGCTTCCGCTTGACCGGTTTGGAACTGCCCTTCCCGGATTTCCCAGAGCCTTTGTCCTCTGTGGCCTCACGGATGAGTCTCTCGATTTCTCTGTTGAGGGCATCGACCTCCCGCTGCTTCCGGGAAAGATCCTGCTGGTATTTTTTCTTGTTCCTTTTAAGTTGGCTGACAAGATTCCGCGAATCTCTTTCCTCGGCTTGAAGCTTGTTCATCTCCGCCATTCTCTGCGTACGGACTGTCTCGGCTTTCTTTTTCATCACGGAAAGGGCTTCGCTTTCTTTCTCAAGCTCTGCCTTGGTCTCGATGATTTTCGAAGCCTGGACGTTCATCTGACCGGAAAGGTTTCTAAGGTAGCCGTACCTTCTGAAGGCCTGACCGATGTTGTCACTTGCCAGAATGTACATGTACCAGACTTTAGCGCTGCGGTTCACATAGGCTCCGCACACAAGTCTTGCATAATGGACCGAAAGGGTGTCAAGGCGATCCCCGATGGCTTTGATCTGTTTCTCTTTCATCCGGATCGAGTCGGAATATTCAGAAATCTCCCTGTCACTTTCGGCGATGAGCCTTTTCCTCGAATCCACTTTCCCGCTGATCATGGTCAGGCGGTTCAAGGCGTTGGCACTTTGGGCCGCGTTGCTCTTGATCTGCCGGTCAAGTATATCGATCTCTTTTTGAAGGCGCGCCTTGCGGGCTTCCTGTGACCGGATGTCCTGCGAGTATACCGGACTTTGCCACGTCAAGGCCGCAAGGATGAGTATGAATATTCCCGTAATCTGTCTCATTGTTTCCCTTCCGCCTTTTTGTTCGCCGCCTGAGTCCTGTACACTTTAGCCAGGTCTGTCTCTCCAAGCGCCTCCAGAACAATCGCATAGTGCTCCAGACAGGTGGCGCTTTCCTTGGCTCCGTAAAGCATTGCACGCTTGAATTGGGCCTTTGCCTCCTTGTCCTTTCCGAGCAGGTGGAGAATCCATCCGTAAGTGTCAAGATAAGTAGGGTTATCCGGCTCTTTCTCGACGGTTTTCCTGCTCATGGCGCAGGCTTTCTTGAGCTTGCTGCCCTTGAGAGCCAGATAGTAGGCGTAGTTGTTCAAGGCCGGCGCATAGTCTGGGTTCAGCTTCAGTACCTGGGAATAGATCCTGAACGCTTCTTTCTCGTTGCCGAGCTCGTGGTACATGTCGCCTATGGAAGAGAGCGCCGGGATTGTGACCGAGGTGTCTCCCTGGGCGATCTCTATGATCCTGCGATTGTTGTCGATGATTCCGTGCCAGTCTTTCCTGTTGTAGCACGCCACGTTCTTCATGTCCAGGAATGCGGTCTCTTTCGGAAATCTGACCAAGGCGCTGTCGCAGATCCTCTCAAGGGCGTCCCAGTCCTTCATGTAGCCTAACAGCTGTGCGTAGGTGGCTGTCGTGCCAAGATTGTCCGGATGCAAGGCCATGTTCCTGTGGATCAGTTCTTTCGCCTTGTCTTGCCTCTCGGTGGAGTACCAATAGAGCCCGGAGGCCATCAGAGCCGCGCTGTCGGTCGGATGGCACAGGACCAAATTGTCGTACAGCGTGTCGAGCTGCGGTCTTACACTTTGGATGAATCGAGGATCCGAACGGCTGACGAGCATGCCAAGGTACTGAGTCTTAGCCTGGACATCGGTCTGGTCGTCAGTCACGAACATATTCAAAGCCCTGAAGAATTCCGGAAAGTTCCTGCGGGTCCTGTAGACCTCAGACTCTCCCAAAAGCGCCGGCATGTAACCGTTCTGAAGATCGAGGGCCTCCTTGTAGTAAGCCAATGCGGCGGAATCCTTGTACTCAGCCATGGAATGATCGCCGAGCTTGGTCAGCACGTAAGGGGAGGAAAATTCCTTATTGTACTCCTCAAGGGTCTTGAGCGCTTCCAACGGTTTGCTCTGTCTCAACAAGATGTCGTATTTAGTGGCGGTCACGTTCTCGCTTTTGCCGAACACCGCCTCAATCTGGTCCAACGCGCCCAAAGCCTTGTCGTACTGGTTCTGCTTGAGATAGAGGTTGACCAGCGTGAAATAGAGGTCGTTTTTCTTAGGGAAATCCTTCAGCAGCTCTTCGTAGGTGGCGATTGTCAAATCATCCTCTCCCGTCAAGGAATATGTCCGAGCCAGTCTCTCTTTGTACCAATAGTTTGACGGATCGAGTCCCGCAGCCGTTTTGAAAGCCGTTTTCGCTCCGTCTATGTCATTGAGATAGAGACTGCACAAGCCGAGGTAATAAAACGCGGCGTCGTTCCCCGGAGCGAAGGCTGTGACGCGCTCCAGCTTCTCCTTGGCTTCCTTATACTGTTTTTCATCCAAAGCGGCCACCGCATCAATCAGTTCGCTGTCAGCCGTCTTTGCGATCTTGTTGTCCTGTGGATGTCTTATCTTGTTCTCTTGTGAATATCCCAACCCGGACGCCATAAGCATCCCGGCCAGTATCACCGTTATCAGCCTTTTTCCGTTCATATTCTTATATCAGGGCTTTATCTTACAAAAATAGCACTTTTATAAGAATATATCGATACGAATTTTATGCCGTACGGTGCCGTTCTGTCACAGAACCCTTATTCGGTCACAGAGCCTGCGGTCGCTGATCCAACAGTTGCTGAGCTTGCGGTTGCGGTGGTTCGACAGGCTCACCAACCAGTTTGTTACTGTTGCTGAGCTTGCGGTTGCTGAGCTTGCCGAAGCACCGAAGCGACCGGATGAAAAACAAAAAAACAGGCCCGGATTCCGGACCTGTCATATTCAAAACCTTCTGAAGGACTATAGGTTGGCGTTGTCCTCTTTCCAGTCAGCGACAGGAGGAACAATGCCGAGGGCGATGATCTCCTCGCGCATCTTGCAGAGGTGCTCGTAAGACTTCTGAAGGTCCGCCATCTCCACTTCCGTGCCCTGAGGCTCGGTGAAGTGAACACCGGTGGCGTCGATTGTGGTAGGCATGGCCATCATCACGTTCTTGAAGCCGCACTTGTCACAGTTGACATAGCATCCGGCAGGCCATGTGAACGGAGTGCCGCCCATCGCGCCTTCGATCATCTTCACAGCCTGGTAGGCAGGGCTCTGGAATGAAGAGCGACCACGGAGTTTGATGATGTTGGAGCCACCCTGGATTGTGTCGTGCTTGATCTGCGCCCAGCGCTCCTCAGAGATGTTGAACTCTGAGAGAGGCTTGCCGTCAACCTTCGCCTTTGAAGCGAAGACAGCCATCTGCTCGCCGTGGCCACCATAGGTGTAGCAATCAGTAACCTTGGACTGCTGAACACCGCAAGCCTTCGCAATCTGCTCCTGAAGACGTGTGGAGTCAAGAGCTGCGAGGGAAGTGAGCTGGTTAGGCTTGAGGCCGGAGTGGATGAGAGCGGTGAGAGCCGTCACGTCAGCCGGGTTGAAGATAACCACAACGTGGTTCACATCAGGGCAGTACTCTTTGATGTAGTCACCGAACTGAGCGGCGATCTGGCAGTTGCCTTTGAGAAGATCCTCGCGGGTCATGCCGTCCTTGCGTGGAGCTCCGCCTGAAGAGATGATGAACTTGGCTCCTGTGAAAGCCTCCTTAGGATCCGTTGTCCAGGTTACGTTGGCTCCAGGAAAAGCGCAGTGATACATTTCCTCGGCGACACCGTGAACCGCAGGCTCGATGATGTCATAAAGGCAGACATTAGGAGTAAGACCGAGCATAAGGGCGGTCTGAGCCATGTTTGAGCCGATAGCACCGCCGGCACCGACGATGAGCAGCTTCTCGTTTGTCAAAAATCCCATTGTAGATAAAAATTTTATGTTAAAATCCTATTTTTGTCAATAGCGACACAAAGATAACAATTTCTGTCGTATTTTCTTTCTAAATCAAAAAATCATTATATTTGCATCTGTTTTGACAAAGGAAGATTAACTGATTATATGGAACCTCCCAGTTCTATTCTGACAGACAGCAAATCAAAGGCGGACCCCCGATCGGACGATCCGCTGTCGTGCAGCATTGTTGATAATCAATCGTCATTGTTCCCGCATCCGACGGTGCCGGGTTCTTTGTCGCATATATTTCTGAATTCATAAACCTTATGGCATTATATCTTAAAAAAGAATTGGAAGAGTCCCGGTCCCTGATAGGGGTCTGGCAGATAACCGAAACAGAAGAGAAGCTTCGAGAGCTTGCCTCAGTCCCGTCAGACGAGATGGAGGAGATCTCGTTCATCAGCAACGAATCACTCCGTAAGCAGAGACTTGCGGTAAGGGCGCTTCTGTGCGAACTTTTCGGCGAGAAGGTTTACCTGAGTCACCACGACAACGGCAAGCCTTACCTTGAGAACAGCGTGACCAACATAAGCATAACCCACACCGACAAATATGTGGCTGTCATCCTCAACGACAACGAGGATGTCGGAATCGACATAGAATCCTTGTCACGGGACTTCTCCGCGGTGGAGCGCAAGGCCCTTTCCGAGGATGAGCTTGAGGACCTTGACGACGACAAGAGGAACGAGCAGCTGGCGATCTACTGGTGTGCCAAGGAAGCCATATTCAAAAGACTTTCGGCCTACAGGGTGAATTTCGCCGAGCAGATCGAGGTCGAGCGCTTCCGCCCGAAGGGGGAAGGAGAGCTTGACGCCACATTCATCCACAAGGATGGCTACGAGGAGGAGTTCGAGCTTGAATATATCACCTTTGACAATCATGTGCTTGTCTGGGTGGTCGGATAGAATTGTCAACCATTTTTAACCTATAAGTATCATGTCAACAACGGTTTTGGTGATAATCGCCCTTTTGGCGGTCATATTCATTTATATTTTCCTGACGCAGAGGAACTTTGTCGCTCTGGAGGAAAAAATGAAGAACGCTTTCAGCCAGATCAACGTGCAGATGAAGTCCAGATGGGACGCCGTGACTAATCTGGTCGAGATGACCAAGCAATACACAAAGTACGAGCACGACACTCTTGTGGACGTGATTTCCAAGCGTAACGCCAACGTATCAAGTCCGGCCGAGCTTGCAGAGAGTGAGGCTTCTCTCCGTTCCGTCGTCGGGCGCTTGAATGTCGTTGCCGAGCAGTACCCTCAGCTTGGCGCCAACACCGTGTTTGTCAAGACTATGGGCGACATCAAGGACTACGAGGAGAAAGTCCGTCTCAGCAGGATGGTCTACAATGACTGCGTGACCAAAATGAATATGATGGTTCGCCAGTGGCCTTCTTCCATGGTGGCCTCCATGCTGCATTTCACGACGCATGATCTTCTGCCGGAGGACCAGTCGGTAGTCAACGCCCCTTCTGTCTCGGACATATTCAACAAGTAGGAATATGAGGAGGCTTCAGGCGTTTTTCCTGGCCGTCATCCTGTCACTCGTCGCTGTCCCGATTTGTTCCGGCAGCGATGTTGACTCGTTGAGGATTAACGTGGAACTGCGTGATGACGGGGCGGCTGTCGTGACCGAAACGTGGCGGATTGACGTTTCCGATGACATTACCGAATGGTATCTTGTCGCCGACAATATGGGACGGATGTCGATCAGCGACCTCCAGGTCCATGATGAGACCGGCAATGAATATGTCAACGAAGGTGAATGGGATGTGAACCGTAGCCGCGCCCGAAAGGCAGGGCGGTGTGGCCTCGTGACCAAATCCGACGGCTACGAGATCTGCTGGGGCGTGGGAAGTTCCGGTTGGCACACGTACACGGTGCGTTACCTGCTGACTGGTCTGGTCAAGGGGCACGAGGACATGGACGGATTCAACCATATGTTCGTGGCACGGGATCTTGGATCCTCGCCTCAGTCCATTGTGCTGACTGTCGGAAAACCTGGGCAGGTCCTCACGACAGAAAACACCAAGGTCTGGGCGTTCGGTTTCCGTGGAGAGATCCACGTTGAGGACGGTGCCGTGGTCGCCCGAACAACGGAGCCTTTCACAAGACGCAGCGCCTTGATAGCTATGGTCGGCTTCGAGAAGGGCCTGTTCCACCCGGTCATTACAGAAGAAAGGACTTTCGAAGAGGTCCGTGAAAGGGCGATGGAAGGCAGTGACTATCGTGAACCTGAAGAGGATGGTGATGGCGGTTTTTGGTATGGACTTCTTATCGGCTTGGGTGTCATACTGTCCGTTTTCGTTTCTGTTAAGGTGATCGTCAAGACGGTCAGGCGTAAAAGAGAACTTCTCGGAGGCCGCATGAAAGATGTGGCGTGGTTCAGGGACGCTCCTTTGAACGGAGATCTCAAGAGATCCGGCAACATTCTTCTCGCTTTTTCCGGCAACACGATGCAGGAGAGGCAGAATCTGATTGCCGCATACATCACAAGGCTCTTCTACAGAGGGGCTTTCGAGATTGTGCCGCAGCCAGGGAAGTCAAAGCCGCTGATGAGAATATGTTCCGTCGCGATTGATGGCGCCGAAGACACCTGCTCCGACACCGGCCTGGAAGCGGAGTTATATTCATTCATCAAGGAGGCGGCCGGAGAGGATGGCGTACTCCAGAAGAACGAGCTGAAGCGGTGGGCCGATTCGCATGGCAAGAAACTCTACAATTGGGGACAGAAGGCCTTGAGCGGCGCAACCACAATCTGGACAATAAAACCGGAGGATGCCCGTCAGGTCTTCGGCCTCAGGCGGTACCTCAAGGATTTCACATTGATAAAAGACAGAGGTGTTGTCGAGGTCAAACTTTGGAACAACTATTTGATTTTCGCCGCACTGTACGGCATCGCCGATCAAGTGATGAAAGATTTCCGCAAGGTCTGCCCTGAATATTTCACCTTGTCCTCGGCGACCGAACTGCTTGATGACGACATGACCACTCTGGTGATCTGGAACATGATCAACATGACCTCCCGCAACTTCAACACGGCCGCCGTGACCTACGAGGCGTCTCGTGCCGACTCTGGTTCTTCATGGGGCGGGGGCGGCGGAATGTCCTCATGGGGTGGTGGCGGAGGTTTCTCCGGCGGCGGATCCGGCGGTGGCGGACGCTGATGACGCAGGTGACCGAACTTGCCGTAGCGAAGTGTGTGGCCAGGGTGCCGGGTAGACGGGTGTTGACGCAAAGAATAACGGGAAGAAAACTTTCGTTTCCTTCCCGTTATTTTGTCGGGGTACAGTGACTCGAACACTGGACCCTCTGGTCCCAAACCAGATGCGCTAGCCAACTGCGCCACACCCCGATAACTTTCCTTTGGGTTAATCCCCTCAGGCCTTTCCTGACAACGGACCGTAAAACGGATGTCCTCATTGGAAAGGACTGCAAAGTTATGCCTTTTTTCTTAATTCGCAAAACTTTTTTTGAAAAAATCTGCTATCTTTGAAACCGCGTTGTTCGAACACGGGTTTATATGATAATACAGGCAAAAGGTATAGAAAAGAGTTTTGGGGACTTGAAAGTTCTTAAAGGTGTTGATTTTCAGGTTGAAAAATCGGAAGTGGTGTCAATCATGGGGGCTTCCGGCGCCGGGAAATCCACTCTTCTTCAGATTTTAGGTACTTTGTCGACTCCTGACGCGGGGACTTTGGAGATCGACGGGACAGATGTCTTGAACATGAAAGGAAAGGAACTTTCCGCATTCCGGAACAGAAGGATCGGGTTCGTGTTCCAGTTCCATCATTTGCTTCCGGAGTTCAACGCTTTGGAGAACGTCATGATTCCGGCTTTCATCGCCGGTCGTTCAGACAAGGATGCCCGGGAAACAGCCAAACGCCTGCTTAAGGACATGGGACTTTCCGGTAGGATGGAGCACAAGCCGTCCGAACTTTCCGGAGGTGAGCAGCAGAGGGTTGCGATAGCAAGGGCTTTGGTCAATGAGCCCGCTATTCTTTTTGCCGACGAGCCGTCCGGCAATCTTGACACGAAGACCAAGGCCGAGATTCACAATTTGTTTTTTGATTTGAGGCAACGCTACGGCCAGACCGTTGTCATTGTGACACATGATCCGGATCTCGCGAGGATGTGCGACAAGTCATTGTTCATGCGGGACGGACAGTTTGTGGATGAATAGAAATCCGGCTGTCTTGTCATGAGTGTATTCCACTTCAAGCGGTTTGATGTGCGCAACGAGCGCTCCGCGATGAAAGTCAACACTGACGGTGTCCTTCTCGGAGCCGTAACGTCTGTGCTGCCTGATGACAGAAAGGTCCTTGACGTCGGGACTGGAACCGGAACCGTGGCCTTGATGTTGGCCCAGCGGCTGGATGAAGTGAGCGTTGGCGGTGATTGGAATATTCTTGGAATCGACATTGACACCCCGTCGGCTGAAGAAGCGGCTGAAAACTTCGGACAATCCCCTTGGCAAGGTCATCTGTCGGCCGGGAATCTTGGGCTGCGTGCTTTTAGAGAAACGGAAAACGATTGGCGTTTTGACTTGATTGTCTCTAATCCTCCGTACTACGACAACTCTCTCCGTGCCCCAGAGGCCAGGCGCAACTCGGCCCGCCATACCGGGGACCCCGAAGATCCTCACGGAGCCGAGGTCCTGTCGTACAGGGAGATTCTTGAATATGCCTCCGAGGTTCTTTGTGAGAATGGCCGTGTCTCTTTGATCCTTCCTTCCGATCAGGAAAAAGCGTTGGCACGTCATGCCGGAATGTGCGGTTTTACCCCTTGGAAGATTCTGAGGATCAAATCTGTGGAACGAAAACCAGTCTCAAGGCTGATAGTTCAGTTCAAGCGTAAGACTGCGGTTTCGGAGCCACCGATTGAGGAGACACTCACCCTTTTGGATGAAAGAGGGAGGCGTACTTCCCAGCATGCCTCCCTCATAACAGATTATTGTCTGTAACCAAACTAACCATTAACCAATTGACCAAAAATAATAATCTGTTATCAGTCTCATTTATTGTCGTTTTTGTTCAGTCTGTGAATCTGCCGCCTGCGGAATGACTCCTCGGCGATGTATAGCTTTGCCACTTTCTTTTCCGGAAGTATCTTACGGTACTCCAAAACATATTTACTATCAATATCCTTGCCAGAATTCTGAGCATCAAGATATTTATTGAGCAAAATGTTGATCTCATCGTCCTCCTTGCCGGCCTGAAGAGCTTCGTCAAGGGCCTTGTAGGCGTTTATCACAGCTTTAAACGAGTTTTTCTTCTCGCATTCACATCTGTTATAGACCGGCCAGAATTTTTCCGCCTCTGCGCTTGTCAGCTCCATCGCATCGGTGAGGAATGCGATTTTTTCGGCCTTCCATCTGTCATTCCAGTCCTTTTTCTTGTCCTGCGCCTCCATGGCGGGAGCCGCAAGAATCAGAACCATGAGTATAAGTAGCAATCGTTTCATACAAATTATTTTTTAGCCATAAGTCCGGCATATTCAATCAGCTCTGTTGAGGTCCCGGAGTCAATGAGGTAGTTGACGACATCCTCGTCTGAGATTGTGTCCTGCATGTAGCTTTCAGTACGAAGATACTCATCGGCTTGAAGAAGACTTACGTATGCGAGTTCATTGTAGACTTCGTTCTGAGAGCTGTCGGCCGCCGTGCTTCTGAGGACGGCGTTTCCGACCAGCATGATCGCTGTGAAGCAGGCGGCCAACGCAAGGTACGGCTTCAGCCGCGCCGCCGGGCTGTTCGTCCGGTGCATGTCCGGGATGGTGTAAAGCCTTGCGTTCAGATTCTCGAAATACTTCTCGGGAACCATCCGGCCGGTGTTTTCCGCTCCATCGAATATTCTGCTTTTCTCTTGCATCACGTTTGGTTTGACAGATTGTCAGCGTTAAGGTTTAATCTTGTTTTCAAGTTCCGCGCGTATTTTTTCCGAAGCGAAGTGGTAGGATGCTTTCAAGGCTCCTACCGATGTCCCGAGGACTTCAGAAATGTCCTCGTACGACATGTCGTCGAAATATCGCATGCAGAACACGGACTTTTGCTTCTTGGGCAGTTTGGCGATGGCTTTGAAAAGAAGTCGCTGTGCCTCGTCTCCGTTGAAGAAAGAGTCGTCGTCAATCTTGTCGGCAAGCGAGGCGTCGAGGCTCTCGAATCTGAGGGCCGCGCGGATCTTCTGCTTGTGAAGCCAGTTCAGCGTTTCGTTTGTGGCGATTCTGTAGATCCATGTGAAAAGCCGTGAATCGCCTCTGAACGATGGAAGCGCTGACCAGATTTTAATGAAAATCTCCTGGAGGAGGTCGTCCGTGTCTTCGTGAGAGCAGACAAAACCACGCACGTGCCAATACAGCCGCTCGCTGTAAGCGTCGACTATTCCCTTGAACGCGCGTTCTTTCTGTCCGCTTCGGTATAATCCGATAATCTCCTCGTCAGTCATGCTCGCCTGATTTCGTTGAATCTTTCAAATGTACGACAAATTGCTTATTTTTGCAATTCTACGAGAATTTTGCCGGAGACGGCACGAACAGAAACAGAACTATATGAAGCACATACGAAATTTCTGCATAATCGCCCACATAGATCACGGGAAGAGCACACTTGCCGACAGGCTTATCGAGTTGACAAAGACTCTGTCTTCCAGAGATATGGAGGCTCAGGTGCTGGACGACATGGATCTTGAGAGGGAGAAAGGAATCACCATCAAGAGCCACGCCATCCAGATGGAATACATTTATAAAGGTGAGAAATATGTCCTTAACCTGATCGACACTCCGGGGCATGTGGATTTTTCCTACGAGGTTTCCCGCTCGATCGCTTCCTGTGAGGGAGCCTTGCTGGTTGTGGATGCGTCCCAGGGCATCCAGGCTCAGACGATCTCCAACCTTTATCTGGCTGTGGATCATGGGCTTGAGATTATCCCTGTGATGAACAAGATAGACATGGATTCCGCACAGCCCGAGATTGTGGCCGACCAGATCGTCGATCTTCTGGGCTGTGACCACGATGACATATTCAAAGTCTCCGCGCGTACTGGAGAGGGGATTCCACCGCTTCTGGACGCGATCGTGGAGAGGATCCCGGCTCCGCAAGGTGATCCTGACGCTCCGCTTCAAGCGTTGATTTTCGATTCTGTGTTCAACCCGTTCCGGGGAATCATCGCTTATTTCAAGGTGTTGAACGGTTCCATCGCGACAGGCGACAAGGTGAAATTCGTGGCGACAGGACAAGAATATGACGCCGAGGAGGTCGGTGTGCTGAAGATGAAGCTCCAGCCTAAGGGCAAGGTCTCCACGGGAGACGTGGGCTACATCATCTCCGGAATCAAGAGGGCCGTCGAGGTCAAGGTCGGAGACACCATCACCCATTCGGCAAGGCCATGCGCGGCCGCCATCGCCGGATTCGAGGAAGTGAAGCCGATGGTGTTCGCCGGAATGTATCCAGTCCAGGCTGACAAGTTTGAGGAACTGAGAGCCACTTTGGAGAAATTCCAGCTCAACGACGCTTCCTTTGTCTATGAGCCGGAGTCTTCGTTGGCTTTGGGATTCGGTTTCCGCTGCGGTTTCCTTGGACTTCTGCATCTTGAGATTGTCCAGGAACGCCTTTTCAGGGAGTTCAACATGGATGTCATCACGACGGTCCCTAACGTATCTTATAAGGTGTACACCACACAGGGAGAGGTCCTTGACGTGCACAATCCGTCCGGACTTCCCGCTCCGACGCTGATTGACCACATCGAGGAACCGTTCATCAGGGCCCAGATCATCTCCAAGACTGATTTTTATGGAGCGATCATGAAACTGTGCATGGACAAGAGGGGGACGCTGATCGGGGAGCATTACATCACTTCCGACAGGGTGGAACTTACCTATGACATGCCTCTTTCCGAGATTGTGTTCGATTTCTATGACAAATTGAAGTCCGTCTCAAAGGGTTACGCCTCTTTCGACTATCATGTGACGGATTTCCGTCCGGCAAGGCTTGTCAAGTTGGACATTCTTCTGAACGGCGATCCTGCCGATGCGCTGTCGACTCTTATCCACGAGGATCACGCCTACGATTTCGGGCGCAAGATCTGTCTGAAACTCAAAGAGTTGATTCCTCGTCAGCAGTTCGACATCGCCGTGCAGGCGGCCATCGGGGCGAAGATCATAGCCCGTGAGACTGTCCGTCAGGTGCGTAAGGACGTCACGGCCAAGTGCTACGGAGGAGATGTGACCCGTAAGAGAAAACTCCTTGAGAAACAGAAGGAGGGAAAGAAGAGGATGCGTCAGATAGGCACGGTACAGGTGCCTCAGAGCGCTTTCATGGCTGTGCTCAAATTGGATTCTTAGGAATATGAATGTGGCTGTTCTCATAACCCTTACCGATGACGGAAAGGACGGCTCCGCCACTTGCCTTGAGGAATGTCAAAGGCAGGCGGAAGCGCTGACGGCCACGGGAGGATATTCATTCACAACTTTCTTGAATGACGGGGGGATCTCTGGCTATCAGAAGGTTTGGGAGAAGGCTTTGGGTGGAGGTTTCGACTTTTACCTTTGGATGGATTCCGACCTGAGGCTGGAGGAGGGTGCTCTTGCCTCATTTTTCGAGAACTCATTCTTTCTGCGCCATAAGGCTGTGATCGCCGGCACTGTCTCCGACCTGTCCGGCAACCTGCTTTCCGGAGGCCGGTCACGTCACGGACGACTTCTGGAACCAGATCCTGTCATCCCGATTCCTTGCCACCTTTATGACTTGACGCTCACGTTGGTGCCGGAGTATGCGGTCAGACATCTTGAGAATCCGTCCGACATATTCCGTCCAAGCCTTTTTGATTATGGCTATGGGGCGAAGGTCGCGAAGGCGGGAGTCGCCCGGGTCATCGCTCCCGGGATTCTGGCACGTACCGGCAGAAAACCCGAACTTCCGGCCTGGAAGAATCCTGATAAACCGACTTCCGAGAGGATTTTGTCTCTTTTTAGGGCATGCAACAGCGAGTTTGTCCGGGTCATGCATTCGATTTTCAGATAATATTTGTAAATTTACACTTGCGCATTCGATTGCGGATGCGCTTTGAACGACATTAACATTAAAACATCCAATATTATGAAGCATCCTAAGATAGGAATCCGTCCGACCATTGATGGCCGTCAAGGCGGTGTGCGTGAAAGTCTTGAGGAAAAGACAATGACACTTGCGGCAAACGTCGCCGCTCTTATCTCCTCCAATCTGAAATATACTGACGGGACTCCGGTCGAGTGCGTGATCGCCGACGGGACGATCGGCCGTGTGGCTGAGAGCGCTGCCTGCGCCGAGAAGTTCGAGCGTGAAGGAGTCGGAGGAACCATCACCGTGACATCATGCTGGTGCTACGGCTCCGAGACGATGGACATGAACCCTTACTGGCCGAAGGCGGTCTGGGGATTCAACGGAACCGAACGCCCCGGGGCTGTCTATCTTGCGGCCGTACTCGCCGCGCATGCCCAGAAGGGGCTTCCGGCTTTCGGAATATACGGCCATGACGTCCAGGATCTGGAGGACAACTCGATTCCTGAGGATGTGGCCGAGAAGATTCTCCGTTTCGCCCGTGGCGCTGTCGCTGTGGCGGAGATGAGAGGAGAGTCTTACCTTTCCATCGGCAGCGTGACGATGGGCATCGCCGGCTCCATCGTGGACACCAACTTCTTCCAGAAGTATCTGGGAATGAGGAACGAGAGTGTTGACGAGGTGGAGATCCTCAGGCGAATGGATCTTGGAATATACGACCCGGAAGAGTTCGAGAAGGCTATGGCTTGGGTCAAGAAATACTGCATGCCTAACGAGGGTTGGGACAAGAATCCGGAGGGCAAGCGGAAGACCCGCGAGCAGAAGGACAAGGACTGGGAGTTCGTGGTGAAGATGACCATCATCGTGATGGACCTCATGCACGGCAACCCTAAACTCCGTGAGATGGGGTTCAAGGAGGAGGCTCTCGGCCACAACGCCATCGCGGGAGGCTTCCAGGGACAGCGCCAGTGGACCGACTGGATGCCGAACGGGGACTTCACCGAGACCCTTCTCAACACCAACTTCGACTGGAACGGGCGCAGGGAGCCTTCGATTCTCGCCACCGAGAACGATTCTCTCAACGGAACAGCGATGATGATGGCCCACTTGCTGACCAACCGCCCTCAGATCTTCTCCGATGTGAGGACCTACTGGAGCCCTGAGGCTGTCAAGAGGGTTACCGGCAAGGAACTGACCGGCAAGGCCGCTCCGGGAATCATCCATCTCATCAACTCCGGAGCCACCACGATGGACGGCTGCGGTCAGAGTTCGGACGCCGAGGGCAATCCTGTGATGAAACCGTTCTGGGAGATGACCGACGAGGATGAGAAACGCTGTCTCGAACACTCTCAGTGGATGCCTGCCGACAGGGACTACTTCCGTGGCGGTGGATTCAGCATCCATTTCGTGTCAAGGGGCGATTTCCCTGCCACTATGGCCAGGATCAACATCGTGGACGGTCTCGGACCAGTGCTCCAGATCGCTGAGGGTTGGGTTGTGGACATCGATCCGGAGATCCATGCGATTCTTGACAAGCGCACCGACCCTACATGGCCTACAACATGGTTCACGCCTCGTCTTGACCCTAAGAAGGATGCCTTCAAGGATGTCTACAGCGTGATGAATAACTGGGGAGCCAACCACGGAGCGATCTCCTACGGCCACATAGGAGCCGACCTCATCACCTTGGCCTCCATGCTTCGCATACCTGTCTGCATGCACAATGTGGATGACGCAAAGATCTTCCGTCCGGCTGCATGGAACGCATTCGGTATGGACAAGGAGGGTGCGGATTTCCGCGCTTGCGCCAACTTCGGTCCGATCTACAAGTAATCCTTGGTCATGAAGGAAAAGGATTCAATCTTGAAGGCAGGCGGAGTAAGCTACGTCCTGCCTTTCATCCTTATAACTACCTGTTTCGCACTTTGGGGCTTCGCCAATGACATCACTAACCCGATGGTCAAGGCATTCTCCAAGATATTCAGAATGAGTGTGACACAGGGGTCGTTGGTTCAGGTGGCGTTCTACGGAGGCTATTTCTGCATGGCGCTTCCGGCAGCGATGTTCATCCGCAGGTTCTCCTACAAGGCCGGCGTTCTGGTCGGGCTTGGACTCTATGCGCTCGGGGCGCTGCTGTTTCTGCCGGCAAAGTCGGTCGGAGTATATGGCTTCTTCCTGATCGCCTATTTCATCATGACCTGCGGTCTGTCCTTCCTTGAGACAAGCTGCAATCCGTACATCCTGAGCATGGGCACGGAGGAGACTTCGACCCGTCGCCTGAATTTCGCGCAGTGCTTCAATCCGATCGGCTCGCTGATGGGAATGTACGTGGCGATGAACTTCATCCAGGCGAGGATGCATCCGGCCAGCACAGCCGAGAGGGCACTCTTGGATGACGCTGGTTTCGAGGCGATGAAGCAGGCTGACCTTGACGTGCTTACAGGTCCTTACTGGGTCGTCGGGCTTGTGATCATCGTGATGTTCGTCTTGATTCTTGTCGCCAAGATGCCTAAGAACGCGGACAAGGATCACGAGATGAACATCGGACCGGTGCTGAAGCGTCTGCTTCACAGGCCTCGCTATTGGGAGGGCGTGATCGCGCAGTTCTTCTATGTCGGAGTTCAGATCATGTGCTGGACATTCATCATCCAGTACGGCACAAGGGTCTTCATGGCTGAAGGCATGGACGAGCAGGCGGCCGAGGTCCTTTCACAGAAGTACAACATCGCGGCGATGATCCTGTTCGTTACCTGCCGCTTCCTGTGTACCTGGCTGATGAAGTATCTGAAGCCAGCCAAATTGTTGACAATCTTCGCTATAGGCGGGATGGTCGCCACCGCCGGAGTGATATTCCTGCAGAACAGACTCGGGCTTTACTGTCTCGTGGCGGTAAGCGGCTTCATGTCGCTGATGTTTCCGACGATCTACGGAATCGCCCTTGGAGGGCTCGGGGATGACGCCAAGTTCGGAGCCGCCGGCCTCATCATGGCCATTCTCGGAGGCTCTGTGCTTCCTCCTCTTCAGGCTTGGATCATCGACAAAGGAACGGTTGGCTTCCTGCCGGCTGTGAACGCATCGTTCATCCTTCCGTTCATTTGCTTCATTGTGGTCTGCTTCTATGGGATCAGAACCTCAAAGATTCATTTGGCGGATGTCAAAAAGATTTAAGGCTCATCCATTCCGGAAATGACCTTCAGGCAAAATACCAGAGCCTGCATGGCGTGATCGTTGAGGATCACCAGCGTCTCCGGGCATATTCCAAAGTAAGACAGCGCGATTGTGGCCACCGAAAGGGTCATGATCGCGCTTGTCAGTGGCAGAGCAATCAAGTTGGTCAGAATGAAGTACTTCGGGAAGGTGTGGAAGTAGTGCCAGGCGATCGGTCCGGTGAAGACCTGGCAGGATATGGAGAGCATGGCGGCGTTCCAGATTTTGCGGAAAGGGTTGAATCTTGACAGTTTTGTGCCGCTTGGCGCCGGGTAGATCCGCTCCAGGGTGGGGTAGAGCAGGAATATTCCCGCCATCGCCATGTAGGATAACTGGAAGCCTACGGAACTGATGACATCCGGTTTGAGCGCCAGCTGGATGGTAAGCGCGGCCAGAAGAACCTTGACAGGATCCCTTTTCCTGCCCAGAAGTTTTGCCGTCTCGTTGATGGTGATGAACAGGAAGGCGCGGATGATTGAGGGCGCCGCTCCCGTCATTATGGAGCAGAAAAGCGCTGCCCCGATGATCAATGAATATCTCAACCCTCTGGCCCGGCGGCTGTTCCCAAGAGGGATTGTCAGCCTTGTCAGAATGAGATATAGAACGCCAAGGTGCAGGCCTGACAGTGCGAGGATGTGGGCGGCCCCGCTGTCTCTGAATATTCCTGTGATCTCTTTCGGAAGGTCACTTTTATCCCCGGTCAGCAGCGCCTTGACCAGAGGACCGGTTGTCTCGGACGGATAAAGGATGGAGTCAATGACGCGGCGAAGGTGCCCCACGGCTTTTTCGGCTGCCAGGCTGATAAGTCCGCTGTCATATTCAGGAATCCCGCTTGCCATGGAATAGTTCAGGGAGCAGAATATTCCGGCAACCATGAATATTCCCGCGAAGGTAATCCGCTCCTTGGTGAGTTCCCCTTTTCGGCCGCCGAGCTTGCCGTTTCTGTTGCGGAACCTTTCGGTCACTGAGCTTGTCGAAGTGCCGAAGCGTACCGCTAAGGTTGTTATACAGATGAGTAAAAGAAGAATTAAGTCCGTGATGAGCGGCAGCCCCTCGGAATGAAAAGGGCATAGAACCGCCCCAACCGCGACCCCCGCCACGAATGGAATGCCAATCCCCACAAGCTCTCTCTCCTCAGCCATAGTTTCAGTCCATTATTATTTGCCAAAAATAGTGATTAATTTCGTATCTTTGTGACATAATTCAAATAATTTCAAACGGAATGATTATTCTTGTTATCAATTGCGGAAGCTCTTCGATCAAGTACCAGCTGCTTGACATGAAGAACGATGACGTTTACTCCCTTTTGGCCAAGGGTATAGTAGAGAAAATCGGCCTTGAGTGCGGAAGGCTCCAGCACACCCCTGCCGGCAAAGAGAAGGTTGTCAGGGATCTCCCGGTGCCGGATCACACAGTAGGAATGCAGATAGTGCTTGAGGCTCTTATCGACAAGGACCACGGCGTGCTGAAGTCATTCGATGACATAGAGGCGGTCGGCCACAGAATCGTGCAGGGCGCCGACTTCTTCTCCGGAAGCGCCATCGTGGACGAGGACGTCATCAAGAAGATCGACTTCTGCTGCGACTTTGCACCTCTCCACAACCCTGCCCATCTGCTTGGAATCAGGGCTTGTCAGGAAGTGCTGCCTTCAGTTCCTCAGGTCGTGACGTTCGACACAGCTTTCCATCAGACGATGCCTCCGTACGCCTACATGTACGGCCTTCCTTATGAATATTATGACAAGTACCACATCCGTCGCTACGGAGCCCATGGGACGAGCCATCAGTTTGTGGCCAAGAAGGGCGCCGGGATGGTCGGGCTTGACCTGAACAACTCAAGGATCATCACCTGCCATATCGGAAACGGCAGCTCCATAACCGCGATTGTGAACGGGAAATCCATCGACACCTCGATGGGTCTCACCCCGCTTGAGGGTCTTGTCATGGGAACCCGTTGCGGTGACGTGGACGCCAACGCTGTCCTCTACATGATGAAGAAGGAGAATCTCACTCCAGACCAGATGTACGACATCGTGAACAAGAAGAGCGGATTCCTCGGGGTCTCACAGAAAACGTCAGACGCCCGCGAGCTGGACGAACTCGCCAATGGCGGCGACCGCCAGGCCAAGCTTGTCCTCAAGATGCTGACATTCCAGATGATCAAGTACATTGGTGCCTACACGGCGGAGATGAACGGAGTTGACGCCATCTTCTTCACAGGTGGCATCGGTGAGCACAACAGCCGTCTGCGCCGCAGGGTCTGCGAGAACTTCACTTACCTCGGACTCACTTTCGACTACGAGGCCAACACGGCGTGGGGGGTGGACACGGTGATTTCACAGCCTGATTCAAAGGTGAAAGTCGCCCTTGTCACCACGGACGAGGAACTCGTCATCGCACGTGACACCATGCATCTTGTGCAAAGTCTTGATGAATAATGGTTTAAAAACAGAAATATCATGATCACAAAATTCGCTGACGTATTCGCCGAACTTAAAGAGAAAGGCGTATGCAAAAGAATGGTGGCCGCCTGGGCTGTTGACGAGCACACGATCGAGGCTTGCGCCAAGGCATCGGAGATGGGCTTCGTGAAGGTTACTCTCGTGGGTGACAAGGAACTTATCAAGGAGACCTGCCAGAAGAACAACATTGACATCGAACTTTTTGAGATTGTCAACGAGCCGGTCGAGCTCAAGGCTGTCTCAAAGGCCGTCCAGCTTGTGCACGACGGCGAGGGGGATGTCTTGATGAAAGGTCTTTGCTCAACGGACAAGTTCCTCCGCGCGATCCTCAACAAAGAGACCGGACTTCTTCCTCCTAAGGGCGTGCTGAGTCATGTGGGTGTCATAGAGACTCCTAACTACCATAAGCTCCTTTTCCTGTCCGACATGGCTGTGATCCCTCTTCCTGACTTCCGCCAGAAGATGAAGATCGCCGGCTATCTGGTCGGTGTGGCCAAGTCATTCGGTATCGCCAAGCCAAAGCTTGCGTTCATAGCCGCCTCTGAGCAGGTTCTGGACTCTATGCCAGCGTGCATGGAGGCTGCCGCTCTCGCCAAGATGGCTGACCGTGGACAGATCAAGGGCTGCATCGCTGACGGTCCGTTGGCTTTGGATGTCGCCATTGACCAGGAGTCTGTCGAGATCAAGAAACTTGTCAGCCCTGTCGCCGGTGACGCTGACTGCCTTGAGTTCCCTAACATCGAGTCAGCCAATGTGTTCTGGAAGACAAACTCTAAGTTGGCTGTAGGTGTTAAGCAGGCCGGAATGTTGGTCGGCACAACTGTTCCTTGCGTGCTCGCGAGCCGCGCCGACAGCGTGGACACAAAGCTGAACTCCATCGCAGAGGCTGTGATGTTTGTCAACAAGTAGTCCTCGCTTTTTAGTAGAAACAATTCCGCCCGGTCACTGAGCCTGTCGAAGTGCCGGGCGGAATTGCTTTCTTTTCGGTCACTTCGACAGGCTCAGTGACCGGAGAGATCAGTCAAACCACTCTTTCTCCGGGTCAATCTCTTCAGGCTGCTCCGGATAGAACATATTCCTTGCGGGAAATCTTGTGGAATACTTAGCACGCAGCCTGTCGAAAAGCTCCGCGGTGTGGCGGGCGAGTCCCGGTCCTTTGTAGGTGCTGGTGTTGGAGATGAAGATCCAGCATTCCCCGTCAGGGAAGTACTTGATCAGGGCGCTTGTCCCGGCGAATGTGCCTGTCCTTGTCCAAAAACCGTCCTTGGTGTCGTTCCAGCCAAGAGAGTAGGTGTTCTCATCAAAATATTCAGTCATCAGATCCACACTTTCCCGGCTGATGATGTCAGGAACCTCGGGGCTGCCGTCAATCGAGGCGACAAACAGGGCCAGCTCCGGCGTCGATGCCGCCCATGCGCCCGCTCCCGAAAGCCCGGTCACATTGTTGCCTCCGTAGCAGCGGGTGACCTTGCGTCCGCTGTTGTTGAACTCCTCAGCCGGCTCGTCATCGTGCTGTACGTAGTAGCGGGTCTCGTTTGGAAACTTATGCTTGTAATAGTTCCCGGCTATGTGGAAATCGACACACCCGACAGGCCTGAGGACATTCTCCTGAATGAATGTCTCATAGTCCATTCCGCTGACCTTCTCGATCACCATGGAAAGGGCGAGGTAGCCGAAATTTGAATATTCCTGAGCGGATCCCGGTACAAACTTCAACCTCCTTTTGAGCTGTACCTCCATCAGTCGCTCCTGCGAAGGGACCTCGCTCCATCCGTTCTGCATCATGATCCAGCGGGTGGAGAACATCGGATCCCCACCCCTTTTTGAGAATCCTCCCTTGTGTCGAAGCAAGTCTTCAACGGTGATCCTGTAGTAGAGAGTGTCCTTTATGGCTGCGTTGTAGGTGGAGTCGTTCAGGATTCCGTCAGGCCCGAACACATGGTCTTTAAGATTGAGCAGCCCTCTTTCCTGAAGAACCATGATTCCCACGGCCGTCACCAATTTGGAGACAGACGCCATTCTGAGAATATTCCCGGGCTCCATCTTCTTTCCGCTGTCAGCCTCGCCGTACCCCTTGGCGAACAGCAGTGAATCGTTTCTCATGACCGAGATGGACGCTCCGTGTATTCCCCAGTATGTCAGATAGTTTTGGACCATCTTGTCAAATCCTGCCAGGCTGGACGTGTCGGACATCTCGTTTTTGAGGGTCTCGTTGAGGTTTACGGGAACAGGATGCGTTTCAGCCTCTTGTCCCGCCCGTTTGCCGAACGCCGACTTGCCGGCTATGATGACAACCAGCAAGGCTGTCAACCCTGCCACACAAGTCAGTATCAACCTTCTTGTTCTGGAATCCGACATATTCCTAAATCAGACCGGCTTTCTTGCCGAAATCGATGATGAAGTCAGCGGTTCCTGCTATTCCGAGGATTGAAGAGTCGATGCAGAGGTCGTAGTCTGACGCCGCGCCCCAGTTGCCGAAAGTGAAGAAGTTGTAGTAGGTCTCTCTGGTCCGGTCTTGTCTTCCGATTCTTGTCCGGGCGTCTTCAGCACTTATCTCCAACCTCTCGGCTACCCTCTTCACACGGTCTTCCAACGGTGCGGTGACGAACACGTCGAGGCATTTTAGGTCGCGGAGAATGTAGTTTGAGCACCTGCCGACGAAGATCGCCGGCCCTTTCGCGGCTATATTCCTGATGACCTCGCTCTGGATTTTGAAAAGCTCGTTGTCTCCGACATAGTTATGAGTGTCCGCAAACCTTCCGCTCCCGAAGAAAGAGGAAATGTTGAATATGCTTCTTTTCTCGTCGCTGCGCTCGAACAGCTCCTTGCTGAAACCGCTCTCATCGGCGGCCTTGGAGATCAGTTCATTATCATAGACTGGAATGCCGAGGACATCGCTTATCTTAAGAGCGACAAGCTTGCCGCCGCTGCCGAACTGGCGCCCGATGTTGATTATTGTGTGTTGTCCGTTCATATTCATTAGTGTTGGTTGTTCTATGAGATCGCGCTGCCGAGGATTGTCGGCTCGTCGCCATCCTTGAGTTTGCTGAACTTGCGCATGAGGCGGCTGACCATGAACAGGGTCGTGATGCAGGCCAGGGCGTCGGAGATCGGGAACGCTGCGAACACTCCGTGTATTTCGAAGAACATCGGCAGCATGTACAGCATCGGCACGAGGTACAACAACTGCCGGCTGAGGGACAGGAAGATGGACTTCCTTACCATTCCGAGACTTTGGAACAGGTTGGTTGAGACCATCTGCCACCCCACGATAAGAACCACAGGGTTCATCACCCTCAATCCTTTCTCAGCCACTTCCTTAAGACTCGGATCATTGGTGAATATGCTTACCATCACTTCCGGGAAGAATTCCGAGGCGATGAACCAGAATCCTGTAATGATCGTGGCCCACATCGAAGTGCGTAGGAAGACCTCACGTACTCTGGAATATTTTCTCGCTCCGAAATTGTAACCGGCTATAGGCTGCATTCCCTGGTTGAATCCCATCACCACCATGATGAAGAGGAAGTTGATTCTGTTTATGATTCCGTAGGCTCCGATGGCAAGGTCGCCGCCGTACTTGAGAAGCTGCTGGTTTATGAACATCGTCACGATGCAGGAGGCCGAGTTCATCAGGAACGGTCCCATGCCGATTGACAATGAATCCTTCGCGATCCTCCATTCGAGTTCGAAGAATCTCTTCGGCAGGCGGAGGACATTGTCCCTGCGTGTGAAGTAGTAGATTGAATATGCCAGCGAGACAGCCTGACAGAGGACTGTCGCCAATGCCGCGCCTCGCACTCCCATCCCGAGGGTGAAGATGAATATCGGGTCCAGAATGCTGTTCAGGACCACCGTGAACAAAGTGAGCCCCATCGCCATCTTTGGATTGCCCGAAGACCGGATGACGCTGTTAAGTCCGAAGTAGAGATGGGTGATGACATTGCCGTAGAGGATGATCTCCATGTAGTCCCGGGCGTACTTGAGCGTGTTCTCGCTGGCTCCGAAGAAGCAGAGGATCGGATCCAGAAACATCAGGCAGAACACGGTGAACAGGATTCCGACTATGCAGTTCAGCGTCACCTCATTGGCGAGAACCTTGTTGGCTATCTTGTAGTTCCTTTGTCCAAGGAGCACGGAGATCATTGTCGCCGCGCCGACTCCCACAAGAGTCCCGAGCGCCGTGCTGAGGTTCATAAGCGGGAACGTGACCGCAAGTCCTGAGATGGCCAGCGATCCGGTCTCGGGAATATGCCCGATGTAGATGCTGTCCACCATATTATAGAGAGAAGACGCAGTCATGGCGATGATTCCAGGGACTGCGTACTTCTTAAGCAACTTGCCGATGCTCTCACTTCCAAGCTCCGTCGGAGCCGTCTGTGTCTGTGACATTTTATTCAGGTTTATCGACGATTTCTATTTCAAACGTGAGCGGGGCGTATTTCGGAATGGCGTTGCCGTTTCCGCTATAGCCATAGCCAAGGGCGGAGTAGAAAGCGCACACCCCTTTCTCGTAGGCCTTCATCTTAGACAGGCAGTAGGCGAAACCGTTGATGGTGGTGCTTCCGTCAGAGCTGCTTGACCCTCCGAGGGTGATCTCTGTGTAGGTCTCGTTCAGTCTGACCATCTGTGGCTCGTATGTCTTTGAGGAAGAGTAAACTCCGTAAAACTTTGCCGTGTCCTCCACTGTCGTGTCGAAAACCTGGCCGTTCAGCAGCCTGCCCGTGTAGTTGATGTAGAATGTCGTGTCGCGCGGCAGGGTGGTGGTGTCTGTCGGTTCCTTGAGCTGCTGGTAGTAGTAGCCGTAGAACGTCGAGTCCACATCGTTCATCCTGCGGGCGGTGTATCTTTCCAAAGAATCAACCTCCCATTTGTGGATGTCATCGGTCTTGTCCGTCAAGGTGATGGTGTAGATGGCGTCCGTCCCGGTCTCGTTCTCGAAATAGTCGTCGCCTGTCTCATAGCCCTCGTCTCCGTCAATGGTCACGTTGAGCCATCCGGGTATGACAGCTGTCCTTGTCCCTCCGACTTTCATGCCTTTGATCATCTCAAGGATTCCGACCTGCGTCGCCAACCCGCTGTTCAGCACCACGGTCGGGCCGTAATAGTCGCCTTTGGTGTAGGAACCTATCTGCTGAGCCACCTTTTCTTCTGACGTGCTGCCGATGTTGCCGTCCAGGTCGGTGGCTGTGTAGCGGACAAAAAAGTAGAAGTCATCATCGGTGACGGCCGCACCTGTCCCTGGCTGATCTTCAGTGATGTAGATCCCCAGACCCGTAGGCTTGACATTCGGGTGACGCGCGCTCATCCATGCTTCAAGGTAAAGTTTGTTGTCTCCGTTTTTTGATTCTGTGACTTCCTTTGCGCAAGAACCGGCCATCATGACCACGGCGGCCGTGATCCCACAGAATTTGATGATCTTTTTGTAGAGTATGCTCATGTCAATTAACTTTCGTTTATTTATTGGTGACGTCCGTTATCCACAAATGATAGGCCAATGCTGAATTGCCGGGTACGGTTCCCGTCTTGTGTTTTCCGAATCCATTTTTTCCGTTGAAGAGAATATAGCATTCGTCCCCGCTCCTGACCCCTACGATTCCTATTTTCAGACCTTTCACGAGTTTGTCCTCGGAAAGATCGACTGTACTGACCTTGAACATGGTCGTGTCTGACACCGCCCATTGCGCCGATTCAGCGAACTCTTTGCTGTTGGTGGCGAAAATGTTGCCGGATGAGAGACTTGAACTGTTGACAATGTGGCCGACATAGTAGAATGACACGGTGCCGTTGTCTTCCAGCGCGTCGCCTTCCCCATGTGTCGATGTGACCCTTACCGAACCGTCAAAGTATTCCACGGTCACCTCGGATCCTTCCGGAGCCAGGGCACGGACAATGGATTCAATGTACTTGTCCTGCTGCGTGTAGGTGTTCTCTGTCTCTGTCTTGCTGCAAGACGGAGACAAAAAGGCCATGGCTGCTAACGCGGCGGCGGATATGAAGCGAATATTCTTTATCATGATCCAAAAAACTCTCCTGTCGCTTTCAATATGTATGCCTCGGCGTCTGATGAAGAGGCCAAATCCTCGCCTACGGTCAGTTTCCCGCCGGCCGCCCGCTCGTGCCCTCCGCCGTTGAAGAACCTTGCCGCAAACTTGTTCGCCGAAGTTCCAGCCTTTGATCTGACGGAGACCCTGAAAACGTTATCTTCCTGGGTCAGGAATATGCTCATCCGCACCCGGGCTATTGATAAAGGCATGTTCACAAAGCCCTCGCTCTCACCTTTCCGGTAATCGAATCTCTCCTGCGTCTGCCTGTCCAAAATGATGTAGGCAATTCCCTGGTCAGTGATCCTTAGCCTTTCATTCATGAGAAAGCCCATCAGCCGCAGGCGGTTTTCCCGGTAGTTGTTGTAAAGTGCCGACAGGATGGCGTCACGGTCCACTCCGGCTTCGATCAGCCTTGAGGCCATCTCGAGAGTGCCGGGATATACGGAATTAGCGAAGTTATTCGTGTCGGTGGTCATCCCCGTGAGCAGCGCGCCGGCGCATTCCGGAGGGAGTGCCGAGGCTTTGTCGTCGATGCCGGGCATTTCCATCAGGATCCAAAACAGAAGCTCGCTTGCCGAGGAGATTTCTGTTTTTGAGAACACCAGGTCGAATGAATCGATTTCCGGGTTCAGATGGTGGTCGATCAAGACTTTTTTCGCCTTGGACCCTCTGAGCAGACTCTCCATCCCGGCCGTCCGGGAGAAGGAATTGCAGTCCAGACACATGATCAAGTCGCTTGATTCGATTCTCTCGCGGGCTTTTTCCGGTTCATCCTCGAAAGTGACCGTCCTGCTCTTTGCGTCCCCTTTCAGCATGAAGCTTAGGGACTCGGGGATGGTGTCAGGCACGATCAGGACGGCGTCTTTGCCCTTGATACCGGTAAGATAGCTTGCCATTGCCGTGCCACTTCCGACCGCATCCCCGTCCGGATGAGTGTGGACGACGATGGTAACGCGGGAGGAACCGTCCGCCAATCTGTCTAAAACTGTGATGTCTTTCATTGTCGTCTGCAAAATTACAAATATTATATTGCATTTCATAAATCAATTTTCTAACTTTGTCAAGAATTGACGTAGAGTCTTTTCGCCGGTAAGAAAAACATAAAAACCAAGAATAATGAACAAGACACTGAAAACGATTCTCTGCATCGTACTTGCGCTTTGCGCGATCTTTTTAGTCTACAAGATCTATGACGGCATCATGGAGCCTGTAAGATTCAACAAGGAGGTTGATGCCAGGCAGAAGGTCGCCGTCCAGAGACTGAAGGACATCCGTGATCTTCAGGTTGCCTTCAAGGGTGTGAATGAGAGATTCACGGCCTCATTCGATACCCTCAAGCAGTTCTACAACAACGGCCAGATGGTCGTTCTTCTGCAGGTCGGCTCAAAGGATGACTCCCTTGCCGTGGCCCACACCAATGACATCAAGAAGTCTCACAGAGGCATCACCGACGAGGGCCTTTACAAACTCTATCAGGAAGGTGACAAGAACCTCGTGTTCTCCATTCAGAACAAGATCGCGGTGAAGGATACCCTTTTCCGTGGCAGGCAGGATTTTGACATCAATGTGATAGATCAGATACCTTTCGCTACAGAGGGTGAGTCTGTCGCCGCTGTGACAAAGATCGAAATGGCCGCGGTGGTGAAGAAGGTCTCAGGTGTGAACGTTCCTCTGTTTGAGGCCAAGATGCCTTGGAAGTCCATCCTTAACGGTATGAATCACCAGTTGGTTGTCAACAAAGTGGCTGAGTGCGAGGATCAGGGCCGCTATGAGGGACTCATGGTCGGCAGTATATCTGCACCTAACAACAACGTTGGAAACTGGGAGTAGGATAGATTCCCCAAATCGGAATAGATGGATTGGAATCCAAAACAGAAAAATGACGGAATATCCATTCAAGTCTGCTTGAATGGATATTCTTTTAAGGTGTCGGACGGTTCATCAGTTGAGGAGTCCGGATGGCGCGGTGCGGACACTGTCTTCACGGCGGCGGAACTTCAGCGCCGTTATCCTATGGTTGAGGTGTCCCTTCTGACCCCGAAGGTGGCGTTGGTTCCGTCGGCCTTTTTCGACGAGACCCTTATGCGCGGGATCCTGTCGGACACCGTCCTTCTCGGAGATGAGGATGAGGTTCGGCATATTCTTGTCCCGGAATTTGCGGCCGAACTTGTCTATTCCTTGACGATTGGAGAGATGCTGTCGAGAACCGTCTCCCAGGCTGTTCTTGACAATGATGGAAGACCGGCCGAGGTCCTTCCTGAGATGTACTACATCTTGAGGGATCTCGGAAGAATTGATGAATATAACAGGATTGTGGCATCCTATGCCTCCGGTTATATTCATTTAGGAATATCCCAGGGACGCAGCCTGCTTCTGGCCAATGTGTTCAGGGCAGAGGATTTCACAACCGCCGAGTATTTCCTGTTCATGGCGGTGAAGAAACTGCAGCTCAATCCTGAGGTCTCGTCAGTCTATTTCAGGACTCCGTTGACGCAGGAGGAGGAAATGTCCTTGTACCGTTATTTTAAATCAGTTGAAAGGTTATGAGGATCATCGGAGGAAAACTGCGTGGCAAGACAGTAAACCCGCCAGCCGGCTACAAGGCCCGGCCGACAACAGATTTTGCCCGTGAGGGACTTTTCAACGTGCTTGACAACGAGTACGAGTTTGAGGGACTTAAGGTCCTGGATCTATTCGGGGGCACCGGTGCGGTCGCGTTCGAGTTCGCCTCAAGGGGAGCGGAAAGGGTCTGGTCGGTCGAAATGGCCAGAGAGAACGCCTCGTTCATCAAGACTGAGGCACGACGGCTTGGTCTTGACAATGTCACGATGGTGAGGGACAATGTGTTTGATTTTCTCGGCATCTGCCACGAGAAGTTCGACATTGTGTTCGCTGACCCGCCTTATGCGCTTGACGGCTTGGAGACGCTTCCGGACAAGGTTTATTCCGCCGATATCCTCCACCCGGGATGCTATTTCATTTTGGAGCATGGTGACGAGCATTCGTTCTCGGACCATCAATACTTTAAGAAAGAAAAGAGATACGGGCGAGTCCATTTCTCTTTTTTCAGTAAAGACTAACTATAATGTACGACGCAAAGAACGGGCTTTGGATAGCCCAATGCCAGGACGGGCCGCTTTCCATCATCGGAAAAATGGCCAACAGACATGGACTTGTCGCAGGAGCGACCGGTACCGGAAAGACAGTCACACTTCAGGTCATGGCCGAGACTTTCTGTCAGGCTGGAGTCCCTTGTTTCATGGCGGACATGAAAGGGGACCTTTCGGGAATATCCCAACCTGGCCGCATGAGTGGTTTCATCGAGAAGAGAATGGCGGAGTTCGGCATTGAGAATCCTCAGTTCCAGAGCTGCCCTGTCCGCTTCTACGATGTTTTCGGGCAGCAGGGACATCCGCTAAGGTGCACGGTCTCCCAGATGGGACCTCAGCTCTTGAGCCGTATTCTTGGACTTAACGACACACAGGAGGGGGTGCTGAACATCGTGTTCAGAATCGCTGATGAGAGGGGGCTTCTTTTGATTGACATCAAAGACCTGCGTTCGATGCTGAATTTTGTCCAGGCTCATGCGTCGGAATATTCCCCGGTCTATGGCAACATCGCCTCCGCTTCGGTGGGTGCCATCCAGAGGTCGATCCTCACTCTTGAGAATGAAGGGGCCGACCAATTCTTTGGTGAGCCGTCCTTTGATATTCAGGATCTTCTGGCCTGCGAGGGAGGAAAGGGCGTGATGAGCGTGCTGGCCGCCGACAGGTTGATGATGAAGCCGAAACTCTATTCGACATTCCTTCTTTGGCTTCTTTCGGAATTATATTCAACTTTACCGGAGGTCGGTGACATGGAGCTTCCGAAACTTGTATTCTTCTTTGATGAGGCGCACATGCTCTTTGACGACACACCTAAGGCGTTGGCTGATAAGATCGAACAGGTCGTAAGGCTCATCCGCAGCAAAGGAGTCGGAGTCTATTTCGTGACCCAGAGTCCGACCGATATTCCGGAAAGCATTCTCGGGCAACTCGGAAACCGTGTCCAGCATGCCCTGAGAGCCTTCACCCCGAAGGATCAGAAGGCCGTGAAGGTGGCCGCCGAGACATTCCGGGCGAACCCTGCGTTTGACACTTCCGAGGCCATCATGAATCTTGGTACCGGTGAGGCTCTTGTCTCATTCCTTGAGGCGAATGGAGCCCCTGGCATCGTCCAGAAGGCTAAGATTCTTTTCCCTTTGAGCCAGATAGGGGCGATTGACGAGTCGCAGAGAAGCCAGTTGATCAAGTCTTCGAGGATATTCGGAAAGTATGACACTCCGATTGACCGTGAGAGCGCTTTCGAGGTGCTTCTTGCCCAGGCTCAGAAAGAAGAGGAGGATGCCGCCGCTGAGGCTGAAGCCGCTTCCTCCGAGGCCAAGGTGAAGAAGAACGGAGGTGGACTGTTCGGAAAATTGGCCAAGGCGGTTGTCACCGCTGTGACCGCGTCAGTGGCCGCTTCGGTCGGGACCGCTGTGTCCAATAAGGTGACCGGGAAAAAGACCAGGAAGGGGAGCGGTACATCAAGGGTGGTTAAAAACACGACCTCCGCTGTCACCCGTACGGTCACGAGGGAACTTACGCGTTCGATTTTAGGTAATCTGATTAAATGACACAAAAACAAATAATGACAATGAAAACACGATTTTATTCTGCTCTCGCGGCCGTTATTGCATTTGCAGGCCCGATTGCAGCCCAATCCTGGACTCCTGCCGGCAACCACATCCGCACACACTGGGCTGAGGAGGTAAACCCTTCGAATGTCCATCAGGAATACCCTCGTCCTCAGATGGTCCGCTCCGAGTGGAAGTCCCTCAACGGACTGTGGGAATATTCAATAACCTCTAAAGACAACGCTCTTCCGGAAAAATTTGACGGGAATATCCTTGTGCCTTTCGCTGTGGAGTCTTCTCTTTCAGGTGTCGGCCGCACGCTGACTCCGGAGGACGCTCTTTGGTACAAGACCACATTCAAGGTGCCGTCCGCATGGAAGGGTAAGAGGTTGATGCTTAACTTTGAGGCGGTGGATTGGCAGGCTGATGTGTATGTCAATGACATTCAGGTAGGAAGACATACCGGTGGCTATACGCACTTCTCGTTTGATGTTACTCCTTATCTTAAGAATGGAGACAACCGGCTGGCCGTCAGGGTGCTCGACGCCACGGACAACGATTTTCAACCTCGTGGAAAGCAGGTCAAGAACCCTAATGGAATCTGGTACACGGCTGTCTCGGGAATATGGCAGAGTGTCTGGATTGAACCGGTAGCCAAGTCACATATTGTTGACTATTATGCTGTCTCGGATATCAAGGCGGGTACGTTGGATGTTAATGTGACCGCTGAAGGTGTTCAGGAAGGAGACATTGTGAAAGTGGCTCTCCTTGAAGGCGGTGTCGGTTATTCCACGGAAAACGCTTCGTCCAATGTGATTGCCCAGGGCATGACGGTTCCTGGCGGCACAGTGACATTGCCGGTTAAAGACGCCCGGCTTTGGTCTCCTGATTCGCCTTATCTGTACGGCCTCAGGATTTCTGTGGTACGCAGCGGAAAGACCATAGACTCTGTCGATGGTTACACCGCCATGCGTGAGGTGTCTCTTTATGTGAAGAACAAGAACACCAAACTCATGGGGCTCAACGGTCAGCCGTTGTTTCAGTTCGGCCCTCTCGACCAGGGCTGGTGGCCGGATGGGCTCTACACCGCTCCGACTGACGAGGCACTGAAATATGATATTCAGAAGACGAAGGACTTCGGTTTCAACATGATCCGCAAGCATATCAAGGTTGAGCCGTCCCGCTGGTTCTATCATTGCGACCAGATCGGAATGCTGGTTTGGCAGGATATGCCTTGCTTCGGTTCCAACAATCTGAACAAATGGGGCGTGCACAACTACAACGAGGGCTCTGACTTTCCGGCGACTCCTCAAGCGAAGGCTAATTATTATAAGGAGTGGTCCGAGATCATCGCACAGGTGAAGAAGTTCCCGTGTGTCGTGATGTGGGTTCCTTTCAACGAGGCTTGGAGCCAGTTCGACACCAAGGCCGCCGTCGAGTTCACCAGAGCGCAGGATCCTACAAGACTTATCAATATGTCTTCTGGCGGCAACTGGGAGCCGGACTGCGGCGACATCATGGACAACCACCACTATCCATATCCTGCGATGTACCTTTGGGAAACAAAGATGGCCAATGTCGTGGGAGAGTTCGGCGGCATAGGACTTCCGTTGGAGGGGCACCTTTGGCAGACAGACCGCAACTGGGGATATGTCCAGTACAAGAACGGAGATGAGGTTCTGGCCGAATACGAAAAGTTCGCCGAGCACCTGATCCTTCTTGTCAAGCAAGGAGTATGCGGCGCCGTTTATACCCAGACGACAGATGTCGAGGGTGAGGTGAACGGCCTTATGACCTACGATCGCAAGGTCATCAAGGTGGATGAGAAGAAGTTGAGTGAAATCAACACTAAGGTGATCAAATCAATGCCGATAAAATAACTTTAACAAATAGAGACAATTATGGAAAATCTTTTTGACATCAAAGGTAAGGTGCTCGTGATGACCGGAGCCTGCGGGGTTCTCGGTGCCACCATCGTGAAATATTTCGCTGCACAGGGAGCCAAGGTCGCTCTTCTGGACCTGGACAGGGCTGCGGAGAAGGGTGAGGCCATTGTGGCCGAGATCAAGGCTGAAGGTGGGGAGGCTTGCTTCCTGCCTACAAATGTGCTTGACAAGGAGACCCTTGAGTCTAACTGCAAGGCGATTGTGGAGAAATTCGGCGGGATTGACATTCTGTTGAACGCTGCCGGGGGAAACATGGCCGCTGCGACGGTTCCGCCTGAGAAGACAATCTTTGACCTCGATGTCGAGGCTGTGCGCAAGGTCGTGGATCTCAACCTGTTCGGAACTGTCCTTCCGACAATGGTCTTTGCCAAGGCGATGGTCGAAAAGAAGAAAGGCTCGATCATCAATTTCTGCAGCGAGACCTCATTAAGGCCTCTCACCCGTGTGGCAGGTTACGGTGTCGCCAAGGCCGCTGTGGCCAACTGGACCAAATACTTGGCCGGAGAGCTTGCAATCAAGTTCGGCGAGGGACTTCGGGTCAACGCCATCGCCCCGGGATTCCTGCTCACTAACCAGAACCGTTCCCTGCTCACCAATCCTGACGGCAGTCTGACCGACCGCTCGCACAAGATTCTCTCCCACACTCCGTTCGGACGTTTCCTTGAGCCAGAGGAGCTCCTCGGGACCCTTCACTGGTTGGCCTCAGACGCTTCCAAGGCTGTTACAGGAACGATTAACGTAGTTGACGGAGGTTTTGACGCGTTTTCAATTTAGCGAGAACTAAATTGAAAACGCATCATCTTCTTCAACCCCCAGTCACTACGTGACAGCCCCTGAGGGGCACGGGGAAAGGATTCCCCGAAACCCCTTCGGTCGCTACGCTCCGAGTGTTCGGCTATATATGATTTACTTTTAAATGAATATTTAGAATTGAAAATGAATAAGAATATATTTTTGATGCGGGAGAGTTGGAGATGGTACGGTCCGAACGACCCTATCTCCTTGGATTATATCCGTCAGACCGGCGTGACTGACATCGTCCATGCGCTGCATCATATTCCTAACGGGCAGGTATGGCCTGTCGAGGAGATCAAGGCCCGTCAGAAGATGATCGCGGACTGGGGTCTTACTTGGAGCGTGGTGGAGAGCGTGCCGGTGCATGAGCACATCAAGACCCAGACGGGAGACTATCTCCAGTACATCGAGAACTACAAGCAGACTCTCCGCAACCTCTCCGAGTGTGGCATCAAGTGCGTGACCTACAACTTCATGCCAGTGCTGGACTGGACTCGTACAGACTTGGACTACAGGCTTCCGGACGGCTCTACCTGCCTTCGTTTCGAGCGCGCGGCCCTGCTGGCGTTCGACCTCTTCATCCTGAAAAGACCGGGAGCGGAGAAGGAATATTCAGCCGAGGACATCGCCAAGGCCAAAGCCCGTTTCGAGAAGATGGACGCCGAGGAGATCCACAAACTCACCCGCACGATGATCGCCGGCCTTCCTGGCAGTGAGGAGAGCTTCACTCTGGACCAGTTCCGAAAGGAACTTGAAAGGTACGACGGAATTGATTCCGAGAAACTTAGAAGCAACCTGATCTTCTTCCTGAGTCAGATCTGTCCTGTGGCTGACGAGGTCGGAGTGAGGATGGTGATCCATCCGGATGACCCTCCGTTCCCGATTCTCGGCCTTCCGAGAATCCTTTCCACAGCCGAGGACTTCCGCAAGCTCATCGCCGCTGTACCGAACTGGTCCAACGGCCTTTGCCTCTGCACCGGCTCGTTCGGCATCAGGGCGGACAATGATCTCGTCGGAATGATGCGCGAGTTCGGGGACAGGACTGATTTCGTGCATTTCAGAAGCACAAAGCGTGACGCTGAGGGCAACTATTTCGAGGACACTCACCTCGCTGGAGACGTGGACATGTACGGAATGATGAAGACCCTTCTGGAGGTGATGCAGGAGCGGAAGTTCCGTGTGTTCTGCCGTCCGGACCACGGCCACAGGATGTGCGATGACCTTCAGAAGAAATCCAATCCGGGATATTCATGCTACGGCAGGATGAGGGGCATCGCCGAGCTGCGTGGCCTTCAGATGGGTATCGCCGGATCGTTATATCCTGAAAAATAATTATCGGCCGGTGGAGCGGAGTGCCCCACCGGCTTCATCAACATCATATTCACAATGAAGACATTGAAAACCACTATTCTGGCACTTTGCCTTTCACTCGTGACCGCCGCGTCTGGATATTCACAGAACCACTACCAGCCTACGCCGGAGAATCTTGAGGCACGCAGGCAGCTTGTCAACGACCGCTTCGGAATATTCCTGCATTGGGGAATATACGCTTCGTACGCGCAAGGGGAGTGGTACCTTAATCTTGGCGGCCTGAACAAGGATGAATATGCCCATGCGGCCTCCGCTTTCTATCCCGCCGGCTACGACGCCGAGGAGTGGGTGAAGGCTTTCAAGGATGCTGGCGCCGGCTATGTGACAATCACTTCCCGCCACCATGACGGCTTCTCCATGTTTGACACCAAGGCTTCGGACTACAACATCGTCAAGGCTACCCCTTGGGGAAAGGACGTGATGAGGGATCTCGCCGATGCCTGCCACAAGGAAGGACTCAGCCTCCAGTTTTATTACTCAATCCTTGACTGGATCAGGGAGGATTTCCCGATCGGAGAGTCAGGACGCAATACAGGCCGCAAGGGTGATCACCCTGACTATGACCACTACCTTGACTTTATGAAGCAGCAGGTCAAGGAGTTGATGACCCAGTACGCTCCGGTCCGTGCCCTCTGGTTCGACGGCTATTGGGACCACAAGCGCGACTCGATCCCTTTCAATTGGAAGATGCCGGAGTTCTATGAATATATTCACTCAGTCGATCCGGCCTGCTTGATCGGCAACAATCATCATATTCAACCAATTGAGGGTGAGGATTTCCAGATGTTCGAAAGGGATCTTCCTGGCCAGAACACAGCCGGCTATTCAGAAGGTCAGATGGTAAGTGATAAACTGCCTCTTGAGATGTGCCAGACTATGAACCACACTTGGGGCTATAGCGTCAAAGACAGGGACTACAAGACTTCCGCACAGCTTATCGCGACTTTGGCCAAGGCTGTCTCTCTGAACTCGAATCTTCTGCTGAACATCGGCCCCCGTGCCGATGGGCGTCTTCCGGAGGCCGCTTTGGCTCTGCTGAAGGAGATCGGCCAGTGGATGAGAGTCAACGGTGAATCCATCAAAGGCTGCGGTCCAGGCCCTGTTTCCGAGCAGGAGTGGGGAGTGTCAACCGCACCTCTGGCCGGTGGCAAGGCCTTCTATATTCATGTGCTCCAGAACCCTGGCACCGTCCTTGAGATTCCGGTCTCCAAGAAGGCCAAGGTGAAGTCAGTGACCGCTTTGGTGGACGGCTCCGTCCTTGAGACGAAGAAAGTCGGGGAGAAACTCTTCATCACCCTCCCGTCGGACCTTCCTGCTGAGGACTACGTCATCGCCGTGACGATGAAATAATTCCTTGATTTTTGAAAAATGAACCGGATGTGAACTTGACATTTGGCCACTATGTGGCTATCTTTGTCTCATCATGGCGGTTCTAACCTTGATTAATACGCTCGGTCGCGGTCTGTTTCCGTGCCCGAGCGTCTTTTTGTGTGGAGATTGTTGTATATTTGCCATATATTGCAGGTTGATCAACAAATGAGTTTAATTCGAATCATCAATAGAGTCCTTGCCGCGGCGGTGCTTGCTTTAGTTGTCCTGACCGGCTGTGAGGAGAAAAATGTCCCGGATGGATTGCGGCTTCCGGCCTTGCCGTCTGTCGGCGCACAGGTGCTTGACGGATCAGTTGTGCTTTCGGCAGAGTTCAATAGCACGGACGACAAGTCTGCCGTCAAGGAATTCGGCTTCTATTTCGGTACAGACGAGACTTTATTGAAACGCTTGAATGTCACTGAGCCGGATGGGTTGGGATATTCATTGACCATGAAGGACCTTGAATATTCCACGACCTACCTTTATCGGGTCTGGGTCAGCAACGGACGTTACGAGATTTCTTCTCAATTGATGTCAGTTGAGACTGGTGAGGCGCCGGAGAATCCCGATCCACCAGTTACTCCTGACCCGCCGGTTGACCCGGATCCCCCTGTTGATCCTGATCCACCTGTCGATGGCATAATCCAATTCAAGGATTCTGCCGTGAAGGCTATTTGCGTCACCAACTGGGATCTTGACGGAGACGGAGAATTATCCGTAGATGAGGCAAAAAAGGTTACGGGTGTCGGCGATGTTTTCAGAAAGAATAAAGACATTGTAACCTTTGATGAATTCAAGTATTTTACCGGTATTGATGAACTTGCTGAAACGGCATTTGAAATGTGCTCGAATCTTGTCTCAATTGAGTTGCCGGCAAGTATTACTTATATTGGAAGATTCGCATTTAGCGAGTGTTTCAATCTGGAACAGGTTGCATTGCCGACTTCACTAAGGATTATTGATGATGGAGGGTTCTGCAAATGCAGCAATCTTTCTTTGGATAAACTTCCTGAAAGTATAGTTAAACTTGGGTCCACAGTTTTTTTCTGTTGTCAGAAGTTAAAACTTACAGAATTACCATCAAGATTGTCATCTATAGGGGAGTGTGCTTTTGAAGGATGTGCAGAACTTTGTTTGAAGGAACTTCCGTCGGGGGTTATCTCAATAGGAGAACGTGCTTTTTCATGTTGTTACGCATTGGCATTACAGAATCTGCCTGATGGAATTCAGAGGATAGAGGATAGCGCTTTTAAGTACTGCTATGAGCTACGCATAACAGAACTACCTTCACAATTAGACAGCATTGAGCGTTATGCTTTTGTCGATTGTCGTAATATCCGTTTAAATAAACTTCCTTCCAACATAAAGTCAATTGGAGAATCATCTTTTGAGGGTTGCTCCTCGCTGGAGATCATCCAAATACCTGATGGCGTTCAGAAGATAGACAAATCCGCCTTTAGCGGATGTACAGGAATAAAGTCATTGGTTCTGCCAAAAGAACTTACCAAGATTTCCTCAAACGCTTTCTCAAATTGCCATTTTAAGGAAATAACGATTCGTGAGAATGTCAAACTGATTGAATCTGACGCTTTTGCCAATTGCGACAGGCTTGTGACGGTAAGGCTGTTGCCTGAAACTCCGCCGGAAATGTTGGATGATAATCTCGGTATTTATCTTGACACGATCTATGTCCCTGCCACTTCCCTCGAAGCGTACCGTACCGCCCCGGGTTGGAGTCGTTGGAAAAACCGCATCCAACCAATCGTCTCTGAGTGATCAGAGATTACTCGTAGACTTTCGGATGGCAACTGTGTATGAGTCTCCATCGGTTTGTTATTCCTCGGCAATCTTCCACGAGTCGATCGTGCGGGTCTGGGTGGAGATGTTCACTCCGACCTTGACAAGTCTTTTCTGTTCTTATATTGTGCCAGCAGTCCTTGCGTGAAGCCGATCTTAACCTCCTTGTTCGGGTAGCCCAAAGTGTAGAGATGCAGATCACGGTCATATTCCTTAATAGTCAGATAGCCTGTCTGGTAGAGCATCGGTAGGGCGTTGTCACTGATTTCCGGCGAGACATCGAAGTCGGATTCCGGAATCATCGGCATACTGTCCAAAGTGGTCTCGTCAATCGGATTCTGCTTCAGGCGTTCAAAGAGGAAAGTCGGAGTGCCACTCTCAAACCAATAGCTGCCGATTCTTTGAGCGGCCAGTGCCTTCATCAGACTGAACGGGTTGTAGATGTCCTCGGACTCTTCGCTGAAATGATACCCGTCATAGTTGTCTTTCAGCAGCTCGCATGCCTCCTCGAACGAAACGCCCTGTCTGTCGGCCAAAATCTGGACAGGCTCCCGCATTCCGTTGTCAAGCTCACTCTTCGATATTCCGCAGATAGCGGAATATTTCGGCATCATTGAGATGTTCTGCAGATTGTTCAGTTCACTGAATATGCTGAGCTGCGCGAACTTGTTGATCCCCGTGATGAACACGAACCTAAGGTACGGATCCAGACTCTTGATAGGGCTGTAGAAGTTCCTCATTATCTGCCGCATAGGCGTAAGCCTCTCCTTGTCGTTCATCACGTCCAGCAGTGGGGCATCATATTCATCAATGATTATGACAGCCTTTTCACCCGTCTGCTCCACCGCCCTGTGAACAAGTCCTTCAAACCTCTGGTTGATTTTTTCCTCGTTTTCACCTTTCCCATAAACCTCCTCATAGCGAACAAGTTTGAGGCTCAGCTCGCTGATCAGCTGCTCCTCGTCGCAATGCTTCGCCGTGGACATGTCAAAGTGGAACACCGGGTGCCTGGTCCACTCTTTCTTGAGTTCCCCGGCCCTCAGCCCGTTGAACAGTTCCTTCTCCCCCTCAAAGTAACTATGGATTGTGGATGACAGCAGCGACTTCCCGAACCTCCGTGGCCTGCTGAGGAACACATATTTGTAATTCTCGTCCAAGTCGTGCACGAACCCGGTCTTGTCGATGTAGAGATATCCTCCCTCGACAATATTCCTAAACGTCTGAATTCCGATTGGATACTTTATCCTTTTCGCCTCCATAACTACTATCCAGTTAATGTCCAACGTCAAAGATAATGAATATTTTCCAATTCCCGTCTTGTTTGAAATTCAGAAGAAGCCATTATATGTTTCTGGGGTGCATACCTACATATTACGCCCCCCGAAACACTATAAACCGCTGGTTTCGGGTGCCAAAATCACCATTTTGCACACAATGAAGAATCATGCTTTATTCATCCACGTAAAATGGACCAGAAATGGACCAAGCAATCATCGAAACTTTGAATATATTTGCAACGTTACAAACGGATGTTCCGCCCTGCCGCTTTTTGGCATCGGAGAACATTAGTTTTGCAGCGTGAAAACAGCAGTCAATGCTATCCTGATGGGTTATCCGCAGATGTTGTTGGTTGCCGACAAATGTTAAACGACTAAAGAAACACGACGATAATGTTACGTGGTACCACCAAATTCCGATGCCCCAACTGCGGCCACATCTTCGAAGCCCCCGACCTCGAAGACAACGCCACCGCCCGCACCATGCCCATGCCCTGCCCCCGCTGCGGAGTTGTAAGTAGGCCGAAAGGCCTACTTGAGAGGCTTCGTACCCCTATAACTGGAGAGTAGGATAATGCGTTTGATTATTACCCGCAGATTATTCTGTTCGTCCGAGAGCGTGAAAATGAATGTTTGGTATTATTTGTATTTCTGATAGGAGGAATTTTGTATAAGAAAATATGATTTAATGATGCTGGGCAATCACCGTCAAATAAAGATTAATTTCAGCAAGTAATTGCATACTTGAGAAAGTTGAGTTTATATTAATATTGCATTTACAATCTTGTTATCATGAAAAAATTTGATTTAACAACCGAAGCGGGATTGAATCTTGTGAGGTCATACTTTCCACTCCCTTATCTTATATTTAAAATAGGGAATGCTATTCTGTCTAGAAACTCAGAGAGTGTTCGGAAGCAAAAAGAAATGGCCGAGGCATTGATAGAAAAAGGGTATCGTGATGGTGTTGATGAAATGGAAATAACAGTGGATAATTCTACCGGTGTTAAAATCAATATTCCTACGGACAAATGCTCGGTGATACATTGGTTGGAACAAACGATAAAATGACGTTGAGAATAAAGTACAAATAAGTCGGATTTGATATTCTTCTTTGTTGATGTTTATTTATTAATGACGTGGCAATAGTCAAACTACTTTGTTTATATCTTAATTTAGCACTGTAAAAATGCCTTGTTTTTTTCGTATTATTCAAGCCGCAAATATGCTGATTCATACCTTGATTACTAAATCAGTTATCTTGGTTATTATGACAATTTCAATCTGCTGCTCCTACGAAATTGTTTACGGACAAACTTCTGCGCAGAAAAACGTCATCGTGCAAATGAATTATTGTGTTAATTCGTTGACTAATATTGTTAACAATCATTCGATGGCTACTCTTAATTATGAATCAGGTCAGATATTGAACAACTTGAAAATAGAGAATATTAGGGGAGAGTATGAGTTGCAGGAATTTAGGATAGCATTGTTCGATGCTATCAATGGGCTTCAGATAACTGAACAGGAGAGAGCTATTCTTAAACAGGTCCAGGATATAAAGAGTAGGAATTTGATGTGGAAATCGCTTTCAAGTGCTTTGAATCCGACAATGTTGATTACAGGAGGAGGTAAGACTGGTCAGCAAATTGCTTTTCAGGCTATTTTGACTGCGGCTAGGACTGCTGTTGACTATCAATCTGCGAAAGGTGAAAACGAAATAGAGGAAATACAGGCAATGTGGGAGATAAAGAAAAAAGAATTGGATGAGATTAGCTCATTACGATCCAAAGCTTTAAAGATTCTCTTTTCTTTATATGATAAGTATCATTATCTAAGTGAGTGGGATAGATTAACTGAAGAAACTTCAAACAAGTTCAATGAAATAATCAGTGAACCCAATTCGGCCAAAAGAGTTAGGCTTTTAAAGGAAAATGAAAAGTTGTTTAAGATGATTCCTGACTTTTACTATTACTTAGGCATGGCTTATATTGGTGATGATATAAATGGTAGGGATGCTAACTATAATATGTCATTACCTTACCTTGACAAATATTTAAGGGAATATGCGAAAACGCCAATTTTCAGATATGATCAAAAGTCAGGAATAGTAGCCCTTACTAAATTGACTTTCGATAAGACTCTATCGGGAGCGGAAACAGAGGCACTTCTAAATACAGCTCTTCGAAATCTGCCAGATAATGGCGCAGCGTTGCTCCAATGTGCTTTGATATATATTACTAAACTCGGGATGAAAGGAAAAGGGTTTGATTTGTTGCGTGTTGGCTTGGATAATCGGTATTCCAATAAAGCGGAAATATTGTCAACAATAACACAGTATCTTGATGATATCAAAAAATATCCTAAAATATACAAAGAAGTGATAGCTGCTGTTAATCAAAGTTCATCAATTGAAATGAATGCGTTTGTCCCTTTTATACTAGCCAATAACAAAGGGAACTGGGTTGATGATGTGAGTAAAATGTTTCAAATTAATGATGGACCAAATGTTAAGGTGATGTCGAGAAGAAGGTGTGATTTTAGTGGATTAATATCGTATTCCGTTGAATCATCGGGGGCTAAAACAGCAATTGTCCAACAAAATCTTATACCAGAAAATAGTTTTACTCTCGAAGAATTAAAAAAGAAAGTTCCAGTATTCGCGAGAAGGGGGAATGAAAACCTCATTTTTTGTTTTTTTGAACCTGTTATTTATGGTAAGAGATACTCTGTGAAGAAGGGCCTGGATTACAATGCAATTACTAAAGGAACATTTCAAGGGGCCGATGTGTTTACAATAGACAATAATGACTGTTCAAAGATTGTAAGTTTTTGTGAAAAGAACGAGACAGGTAATCTGGTTAAGGTAAACTGTAAACACACCAAGGTGAAGGAGAGGGTAAACGATTTACATTTTTCATTTTTAGATCAGTATTATATGCCTAATAAAACTGTTACTATGGTTGAGCCAGTAGTTTCTTCTCGAAGAAGTGAGTATATGTATAACGTTGAATATGAAGGCGAATTACCATTGGGTTTCGTCCCGGTCCGTTTTGAGAAGACAGAAGGGAAATATTTCGTTCTTGACTTTGACGACTTTTCTCATACCGTCCTTACGTATAAAAAGGAAAGTTCTGGTTGGATTCCATTTTCAATTGAACAAAATGGTATTCTTAGATTTAATGAGCCGCAGGTTGTGCTGGATCCAAAACGAGATGGAATAATGAAGAAAGCATGGAATAGTGTCTCAAATATGGCTTCGGATGTGGCCGATAAAGTTAGAAATGGAACATCAAATACTGTTGATGTTATTTCAAATAAAGCTTCACAAGTTGGCTCGTGGGCGAAAGATAAATTCAACAAGGACTCAGTATCTGATGAAAAGAAATAAAAGTAGAATAATTGTTGCTAATCTGCTATTAAAGGCGAAGTGTAACATCGCAACACTTATTTTGTTTGCAATTACTGCATCCTTCCCTTATGCGTTATCAGCAAAAGGAACAGAGAATCATGTGCAGGATATGCAAGATGTGTTTCCCTTTGTGAAGTGTCTTGATGTTTTTTATTTGGTGTCAAGCTTTCTTGATGAGCCAGATTGGACTGTTAGTGGTGCGCAGCGTCCGCATTTTGTTAAGGAGGATCCTTTTTTCTCAAAAGAAAAATTTGATAATCACCGAATTTGGTATCACTGGGGATTAAGTGAACTTGGAAGGAGTTCTCCATCTTTGGCAAGGACTCATAGACCTCTTGTTAACATAGTAAGCAGATTTCCTTATGATGAGCAACAGCGTTTTTGGTATTTATTGACTGAAGAAGAACAAGGTCGTTTGCTTAAGTTATTTACGAAGGCAGCTCCGGAATTGGGCTATAAAGGGAAACTGTTTAATCTTCAGAATCAACAAGTTTTTGCTCTTGTTAAAATAATGTATTCTATTCATCTGCTCGGTGATCACACTACTAAAGAATATCATATTATCCGTTCTGAAGAGGATATCCGTAAAGACATAGAATCTTCCATTAGAATACTTGCAGGACCTTTCAATGGCACGAATGCCCAAGAGTTGATTGGCTTTCTCAATCAGACGGCACCGATTTCAAGGTATTCGAGGGGGACAATCAATTGTTCGGCTCAAAAGTATTTGGATGCGTTAAAGGATTACTCTCATGGCTTCTCACGATTCCTTTTGAGCTGTAAAGGCTTTGGCTATAACTATAAGGCACGGTTTAAAGAAGCTAATTTAAAATTAAAGTAACTACTCAAGTGCCTCTGTCCCGACGATAAACCGAGGAGGACGTGAGGTATTGTTTTTAACCAATTTATCAATATCTTTGGAGACAGAGTCCTCATTTAAGGATAATACTCATTTTGCATTTATACAAAATATGGGACACTGCCTGGGCACTTCTTTTCAGTGTTTGGCAAGTGCTTCCACAGTGGCCTTGTCAAGGCCGGTACATTGGATGATGAACTCAATAGGTGTGTTTGCACCTATCATACGCAAGGCTATGGCCTCCCTTTCGGCTGCTTTGCCTTGCTCCAACCCTTGTTCTCGTCCCTGCTCCAATCCCTGCTTGATTCCTTCCTCTCGCCCGAACTCTCTGGCGTAGGCAATCTGGTTGTAAGTGTCCCGTTCGTTGATCATATTGCTGACATATTGTTTCTTCTCATCCTTTGTAAGGGATATGACTTCCGCCGCTTCGAAGAATCTTCGGAATATCCGGTCAACCAACGCCGCCGGGCGCTCCAGCAGACGGTGCAGGTTTTTCAGCACGTAAAACCACTTGTCAAGATTCGTCTTGAGTTCATCGGGGCTCTTGTCGAACCGCCCGATCTCGATGAACACGAACCGCAACTTGTCCGTCATCAGTTCACCGCTCTCGTCTTCTCGCACTGAATATCTCCGGATCAACCCTCCGCCTCTTTCCGGGCCGAAAGAGAAATTCTGCAACCCGACGAAATACACTCCTTTGATGTTGTAGTCCCACTTCTTGCCTTTCATACCCTGCGAGTGCAGAACCATTCCGGAATAGTACAAAGCCCTTTCCCTGAAATGCTTCTGATAAGCCAGTTGCACCTCGACAATGAACTTCTCCCCGCTTTCGCCCTTGCACATCACATCGAACCTTGCGTTCCTGTCCCCGGCGGCCAACCCTAACTGCTCTGTCGGCAGATAGGAGATGTCTTTGATTCTTTTGTCCGGGAATATCTCCGTCAGGAACGCGATAAGAAACTCCTTGTTCATCTCCGTCCCGAAAAGTCTCTTGAATCCCCAGTCGTTCAGCGGGTCGATGTACCGTGGCAAAGCCTCGTCATTACCGTCGTCTCCGAATCCGTCATCTTTCAAGAGTGCACGGCCCCAGCCGTAGGCACTCAGGTCATCATATCCATTAACGGCCATAAAGATAATAGTTTTTAATTAGTTAAACAATATAGATGCTTATCCCGTCCTTTCAGATGTCTCTGGTAAGGATTGTGGCGCACATCATAGGATCTTATATTGCGGCAAATTAAGTAAGACGCTCTTTAGAGTTGTTTGAAATGTTCTTTGAACCGAATAATCATCAAATAAACAATCAAAGCAGCTTCTAAGCGCAAACATGTTTTTGCCGCTTCCTAAAATACAACCAAAACTCCGGACATCCAGCTGATGAGAATAAATGTCCGGGGGTATGATTATGTTTTTTATGAATATTTATGTTTTTTATAGGTAAGCCCCCTTGTTTCCCTGGTTGTTCCATGATGGACTTGTTATGAACCAATGATGAACCAAGAATTAATTGTCGAAATGATTATGTTTGCAATAGAATTTCAATATCTGGGTGGACAGTCAATCTTGATTGTAGGTAAGGCGTTATGTGCCAGATGATTGTCTATCGGGCAAGGATGAATTAATGAATATGTTGTCATCAATGGAGAAAATAGCCATCCGGTTGAGGACCGGGTGGTCTGACAGGATTCTGTCAAACATCAGTTCGATGGAAGAGGCTGCGATTTATATTAAGGCGGGCTTGAGGGAGGCTGTTGTCGGGGGAAGGCCCGCGCTCATAAGGTCTGACATCGATTGGTCGGCGTTCAATTGCCGTAAGGAATGGTTGAAAAACAAACTGGTGGATTGGAGCAAGTGGAAAGACTATAACAATGCTGATCTGATCGGCGAAGGGTATCCGCCTCGGGATTCCAACGGCGATCCTTATGAACTCCATCACATAGGTCAAAGGCAGGATTCCCCTTTTGCGGAACTCACTTGGGCGGAGCACATGGGGGATGGAAATATTACGATCCTGCACAAGGCTGGCAAGGAATCGGAGATCGACCGTGGCGAGTTCGATGCCGAGAAGTCTGCTTATTGGCAGGCTCGTTTCAAACTATTCTCAAAATCGGAATTGGAGCGAATATATTCAAAGTGATTCGTCGGGCGACGAAAAGGGGCAAAAACGCTGCCGATGAAGACGCTGAACGCGATGGTCGTGCTGCTTACTGGTCAAACAGTTCGGTGGCTTGGCGGAAGAGCTCGTCGATGGCATCGCGGTCGCTGTGGACGGTCTTGGCTGGAGAGGGCTCTTTGACAGGAGTCTTTGGTGGAGCCGCAGACTTATGCGGTGGTTTAACTTGAACTTTCGCAGAGGAGTCGGGAGTATACTTGACGAGACCGTTGGCTATTACGGAGCTTGAAGAAGTGGATGAATCAGAGGGTGATGCAGTGCTTGAAGATGGGGCAACGGAGGAGGGGATGTCTGGAGACTCCGGCGTTTCGCCTGCTGATGGATGCGATGAGTCTGAATACGAGACTTTCACATCGGGCACCTTCTCGTGAGTCTCCCAAGGGTGTGTCAGATACAGAGCGACAGAAACCACACCGACCAACACAGCGGCCATAGCCACCGACATAAGTGAGCGGCTGTTGATCGCATGCTTGACCTCTAACGCACTCTGAAAACGTTTCTCTGGATCCCTCTGGCAGCACTTTCTGGCGACCTTGGCATAGGCCGGAGTCAAACGGTCAATGACGCAACCAAGCGAGAATATATCCGAGCGGAAATCCACGCAGCCGCCGGAGATCAGTTCCGGAGAAGCATAGATCTGAGTCCCTGCAGAACCTTTCAGGACGGAATGGGAATCCGAGTCTGCAAGGCCGAAGTCAATCAGTTTGACATTGTTGCCATTGTAGGTCAGCATGATGTTGGACGGCTTCAGGTCCCGGTGGACAATCTGTTTGGAATGCATGTAGGCCAAAGCGTCGCATGTCTCGCTGATAATCTTGGCCGCCAATGTCTTGCTGATCGTCCCACGTGGCAGAAGAGTGTCCAGCGAGCAACCGTCCACCCATTCCATCTCAATGCAGTTGCCGAGCGGCGGAATGTTCACGAAACCGTAGTACTCGCAGATGTTCGGATGGCTTAATGAATATCCTATCTCGAATTCTTTCCTGAGCAGCCGCTCATAGACGGGATCTCCGGCATATTCACTCTTCAAGGCTTTATAGACCCTGAAACGCCCGTCCTTGTCCGCACGCCAAATGTCGCAGTAACTTTCAGGGTTACTGCGGATCAACTCAAACATGCCCTGTCTTGGGCTTTGAGCCTCTGTGGGTGTCTCGAAAAATCCGGATGCCTCGTCCATAATTCGCTTGAATGTCCAAACTCAACTTTCGCAAGTGGGTAATCGCATGTGAAGCGATTGTTGTGTTTCGCACAATACGAAACTTGAATATTCAAAGATAACTATTTTTGTGTTAAATTTGTACGATACATTGATGCCGATGAGGAATATTCCTGGACATATTCTTTTGTGCTTTGCTCTGGCACTCCGTTTTTGCTTTGTCGCCGCCGCTTTTCCGCAGGGAGATGACTACGACTTGGCATTGGACAAGTATGCTCGCATCTGTGATCGTTGTGTGGAGTTGAGGACGGGCGTTGAGTCTGGGCAAAGTGTAAGCACGGAGGAACTGAAGAGCCTTTTGTCGGAACTTTCATCGCTTCGGAAAACATTGTCCAAAGCTTCTGGAAGGATGTCGGAGGCGCAGGCCGAAAGGTTTGAGGCGATCAAGGCCAAATACCTGCAAGGAATGAGGACGTTTGTGAAGAAGCCTGGCCGTCCTGTGTTTAACCCTGTGCCGAAGATTTATCCGGTCACTGAGCCTGTCGAAGTGACCTCCCAGGCATTTGGATTTGAGGCGCTTCGGCAAGCTCAGCGACCGGAAGAACAGGCTCAGCGACCGGATACGTCGGCTCGGCGACTGAATATAAAGGCTGGCCTTCGGAACAGGGGGTCTTCCACCTATAAAGCACAATCGGCGTCGGCGGGGTCCAAAATCGCCATCATGGCTGATGCGGGAATATTCCCGGTCCCTTCATACGGAGCGATGGGCGTGGCGACATGGAACAGAATCGGTGCCTACGTTCATTATCGTGGCGATTTCCGGAAGAATGAATATTCCTACACCTGCACCAGCGATGGTGTCACTGAATATGGTCGCATCTGGGCGACGGGGGATTCTCGTAGGAGCAGGTCGGTCGCCACGGCCGGATTTGTGATGTTCCCGTCACACCATTTCGGCTTTTATGCAGGAGCTGGATTGACTTCATACAGACTTTGCTGGGAGGATGCCTCCGGAGAGTGGGTCAATGTCGAGGACAAATCGTTCAGAAATTTCGCTGTCGATGCTGGAATGTTCTTGAAATTCAAACCATTGATTCTCTCTCTTGGCGTGAATTCCGACTTCCTCGGCCATGCGGACCTTCAGTTGGGAGTCGGTATCTGTTTTTGAGAGACCTCTTACTGAAGAATTTTCACGTGGTTTAGGCCACCTTGCTTTCCGGCTATGTAGGGGAGTGTGACTTCTTTGCCTCTCATGATTCTTGAAATGTAGAGAGGTGCACCTTTTATGAAGCTCGACGCTTCGAAGCGGTCATCCACTTTGAGTTTGGAGTTGATTGAGGATTTGACTTCAAACTGATTGCCGCCCAGATACCTGAGTGTCACAATTCTGTCAGGATTCCATCCTATCTCGATAGTTGAGTCTGGTTTCAATTCGCTTGCGTTTATGAAATCGGATGTAAAGAACATAGACTGGATGGCATCGGAGTTTTTAAGATTCTCGCAGAATGTCTTGTAGTCCGTCTCTCCGATGTATTTGGCCAGAATATCAAGTGTGGACTGGCGAGGGATAGGAATCATCTTGACATAACCCCACATTCTTTTGAGGGTGGATGCGGAAACGCTTTCACTGGTCTCGCTTTCAATTTCTTGAGCCAGCAAGTAAAAGTCAGTGGATGTCTTGACACTCTTGCGGAATTTCTTCTCCACAAGCGACATCAGGTAATTCGTCTCCGGAATCAGTCTCTCGGCCATATTCTTTTGTCAGTTCTCTATCACAAATTTAACTTTTTTGCGGTTGAATAGCAAATCTTAATATTCCCGAAAAACAGTTATCTTTGCACCCGGTTAGTTTAGTAAGTGTGTTATGTGGTTATCGTTAGCGTTCCTGTCGGCGATCCTGCTCGGATTCTACGACTCTTGCAAAAAGGAAGCCCTTGGCGGCAATGCCGTCATCCCCGTGCTGTTCCTGAACACGTTGTTCTGCTCCCTCATATTCATTCCTTTCATCGCTCTGTCCTACTGCACCGATGCCCTTGACGGCAGTATCCTCAAGGTGGGTGAATATGGTGGATGGGCGGTGCAGAAATGGATTCTGCTGAAGAGTGTCATAGTCCTCAGCTCCTGGACGTTGGGCTATTTCGGAATGAAACATCTCCCTCTGACGATCGTCGGCCCGATCAACGCCACCCGTCCTGTTCTCGTGCTTGTCGGAGCGATGCTGATCTTCGGTGAGAGACTCAACTGGCTCCAGTGGATTGGAGTTCTTCTGGCCGTTGTGTCCTTCTTCATGCTGAGCCGCAGCGGAAAGAAGGAAGGGATTGATTTCGAGCACAATGTCTGGATCTATGCTGTCGTCGGAGCCGCTATCCTCGGAGCCCTAAGCGGACTCTACGACAAGTTCCTGATGGATCCGAACGGCTTGGCCTTGGACAAGATGTCCGTGCAGAGCTGGTACAACATCTATCAGTGCGGCATGATGGGCGTGATGATGCTTCTGGTCTGGTACCCGAACAGAAAGAAAACCACCCCTTTCCGATGGAGATGGCCTATCATATTCATCTCCATATTCCTAAGCATCGCTGACTTTGTCTATCTTTATGCCCTCACCCTTCCTGGAGCCATGATCTCAGTCGTCTCGATGATCCGCCGCGGCAGCGTCATCGTCAGCTTCCTCTTCGCCGCGATTGTCTTCAAGGAGAAGAACCTCCGCAGCAAAGCCATCGACCTCGCCCTCGTCCTCCTCGGCATGGTCTTCCTCTACCTCGGCTCCAAATAGTCTTTGCGCCTTTGCAGAATCTGTTGCTTCTCCGGTCGCTTCGACAAGCTCAGCGACCGAGTGCCACCATGGCGCAAAGAAATTTCCCCTTGCCGCAATTTTTGTAACGTGAAAAATTCGGCAAGGGGAAATTTTTTGCGCCTGCAAGCAACGGACTGCCATTATCGTGATCAAGAAATATATTCAAAAAATCCGCCCCGGCAAGGGACGGATTCTTTATGAATATGTCAGTGAAACTGACTATTTGCTTTGCTCGATGGCAGCCTGCGCCGCTGCGAGTCGTGCGATAGGCACACGGAATGGTGAGCAGGAAACGTAGTCAACACCGATCTTGTTGAAGAAACGGATTGACGCAGGGTCTCCACCGTGCTCTCCGCAGACACCGCACTTGAGGTCAGGCCTCTTTGATCTACCGGCCTGGATTCCGAACTCAACCAGCTTGCCGACGCTCTTGGTGTCGATGGTCTGGAACGGATCGGCATCGAGGATCTTGTTGCCAAGATATTCACCCATGAAAGTTCCGACATCGTCACGAGAGAAACCGAATGTCATCTGTGTGAGGTCGTTGGTACCGAATGAGAAGAACTCGGCGGCGCGGGCCATCCTGTCGGCGGTCAGGGCGGCGCGAGGAATCTCGATCATCGTACCGAAGTTGTAGAGGATGAACTGGCGGGTAGTGCCTTCAACCTCAGCCTTGACCTTGTCGCAGATAGCTCTCTGGAAGCTGAGCTCACGGGCCGAGATGGTCACAGGGATCATGATCTCTGGATGAGGGTTGAAGCCTTCCTGCTGAAGCTCGGCGGTGGCGGTGAATATCGCTCTGTACTGAGTCTCGGCGATGAGCGGGTAAGACATGTGCAGACGGACTCCACGGTGACCCATCATAGGGTTGACCTCGTGTAGGGCCTCGCCACGCTTCTCGATGTCCTCTACAGTGACACCCAACTCCTTGGCGAGCTCAGTCTCTTTCTCCTTTGTCTTAGGCACAAACTCGTGGAGAGGCGGGTCAAGCAGACGGAACACAACCGGCTTGCCGTCCATTATCTTCATCGTGCTCTTGGCTGAAGCCTTGATGTAAGGCTCAAGCTCGGCAAGGGCGGCCTTTCTTTCCTCGTCTGTGTTGCAGAGGATCATCTTGCGCAGTTTGGCAAGAGGCTGCTCTGAGTTTACTCCGTAGAACATGTGCTCGATACGGAACAGTCCGATGCCCTCGGCACCGAAGCTGAGAGCCTTCTGTGCGTCCTCTGGGGTGTCGGCATTGGTCCTGACGCCAATCTTGCGGAACTTGTCGACGATTGACATGAACTTGATGAACATAGGGTTCTCAGAAGCGTCCATTGTGTCGATCTTCTCTCCGTACACACAACCCTTTGTTCCGTTGAGGCTCATCCAGTCGCCTTCCTTGAATGTTACATTGCCGAAGGAGACGGTCTTCGTGTCGAAGTTGATTTTCATCGCCTCGCATCCAACGATGCAGCACTTGCCCCATCCACGTGCCACGAGAGCGGCGTGTGAGGTCATACCTCCACGTGTGGTAAGGATACCTGCCGCGGCGCGCATGCCCTCGATGTCCTCAGGAGATGTCTCCTCGCGGATGAGGATGGTCTTCCTGCCGGCCGCGTTGGCCTCCATGGCAGCCTCTGATGTGAACACAATCTGACCTACAGCTCCACCTGGGGATGCAGGAAGTCCGATCGCAAGGACTTTGGATTTCTTCTCTGACGCAGGGTCGAGGATAGGGTGGAGGATCTCGTCGAGTTGTGAAGGGGAAACCCTCATCACAGCGGTCTTCTCGTCGATCATCTTCTCGTCAACCATGTCCATTGCCATCTGCAGGGCTGCCAGGCCGGTTCTCTTGCCGATTCTGCACTGGAGCATCCAAAGGTGTCCCTCCTGGATGGTGAACTCGATGTCCTGCATGTCGTGGAAGTGCTGCTCAAGTCTCAGACGTATCTCGTCCAGCTCCTTGTAAACCTCCGGCATGGCGGTCTCAAGTGACTGGAGATCCTTGTTTTTCTCTGTTTTTGTGGCCTCGTTGAGAGGGTTAGGGGTGCGGATTCCGGCTACCACGTCCTCACCCTGGGCGTTGATCAGCCACTCGCCGTAGAATTTGTTGTCTCCGGTGGCAGGGTTACGTGAGAAAGCCACGCCAGTCGCGGAGGTGTTGCCCATGTTTCCGAACACCATCGACTGCACGTTCACGGCTGTTCCCCAGTCATCAGGAATCTTCTCGATCCTTCTGTAGGCGATGGCCCTCTTTCCGTTCCAAGACTTGAAAACACCACCGATCGAGCCCCAAAGCTGATCCTCGGCGGTGTCAGGGAAGTCCACTCCGAGAACTTCCTTTACCTTAGCCTTGAACTTCTCGCAGAGATCCTTGAGCTCTTCGGCTGTGATGTCGGTGTCGGACTTGTAGCCCTTCTTCTCCTTGAGGTCCATCATCATCCTGTCAAGCTGCTGGCGGATTCCCTGCCCGTCGGCAGGCTCGATGCCCTCGGCCTTTTCCATCACGACATCAGAGTACATCATGATAAGACGTCTGTATGCGTCATAGACGAACCTTGGGTTGCCGGTCTTCTGGATCATTCCCGGAAGAGTGGCGGAGCAGAGACCGATGTTGAGGATGGTGTCCATCATGCCTGGCATGGAGCTTCTGGCGCCAGAGCGGCAGCTTACGAGAAGCGGATCGGAAGGATCGCCGAATTTCTTGCCCATGACTGTCTCCGTGGCTTTCAAGGCCTCGGCGACCTCTTTCTTGAGTTCTTCGGTATAGCCTCCGCCAAGTGAATAGTACTCGGCGCAGCATTCGGTTGTGATTGTGAATCCGGCAGGTACCGGCATGCCGAGCTTGCTCATCTCGGCCAGATTGGCTCCCTTTCCTCCAAGGAGCTCACGCATCTGTCCATCGCCCTCGGCAGTCTTGCCACCGAAACGATAGACTCTTTTCTTTTTGTCGAACATATTATTAAGAATTTGTTTTATAGACTTCCCGATAAAAACAGACTACAAAATTACTAAAAAACTTTGGTTATAGCAATTACGGATACTTCAAAAATCATTCAAAAATCTGTTCCCTGACTTCAAAATATGTCATTTGGGCGGCTTGTCATTTTCATATTCTTACAATAGACGTGAAGCGATGTCGGAAAGTTCGCTTCTTTCCCCGATTTTCAGGAATATATGCTCGAAGAGCCTCTGGCCGTCCATCTTCTCGTTCAGATGCGACAGCCCGTTGGACCATTGATCCAAGTACGGCTGGTCAATCTGGAATATGTCTCCGGTGAACACCATCTTTGTGCCTTCTCCGGCTCTGGTGATGATCGTCTTGACCTCGTTTGGCGTGAGATTCTGCGCCTCGTCGCAGATGAGAAACACTCTTCCGAGACTTCTGCCTCTGATGTAGGCGAGAGGGGAGATCATCAGCTTCTCTTCCTTGAGCATCGCCTCGATCCGCAACGCTTCCTTGCTCGAAGGACGGAACTGGGCCTTGATGACATTCAGGTTGTCCATCAACGGCTGGATGAACGGACTCATCTTCGTCTTCTGGTCTCCCGGAATGAATCCGATGTCTTGATTGCCGAGCACTATCGTCGGCCTCGTGAGGATGATCTGGTCGAAATCCTTGGCTTGCTCAAGAGCCGCCGCAAGGGCTAAGAGTGTCTTTCCCGTGCCGGCTCCTCCCGTCATGGAGACCAACTGAATGTTTGGATTGAGGCAGGCGTCCAGCGCGAATTTCTGCTCGTCGTTGCGGGGACGTATTCCGTAGGCAACCCGGTTTTTCACCAGAACGATGCGTCCTTTGCTCTCGTCAAATCTGGCGCATAGAGTCGCGTCTCCGTTTCTGACTTTGTAAAGTTGGTTCGCTTTCGGCCTTGCCCTGCAGACGGCCTTCCAGTCGACAGACGTGTCCGGGCTGTAGGCCAGGCTTTGGACGGCCTCCGGGGTGATGCCGTCAAGGTACTGGACCTCCTTGTTGGAGTTCTCGATCTTGTCCTCCTCGATCCTGTCTGTAAGGTAGTCCTGAACCTCCATCCCGGCGGCCTTCGCTTTCATCCTTAGGTTGATGTCCTTGGTGACAAGCGCCACGAACCTGTCAGGGTTGTTGTCACGGACCCATATCGCGGTCGCAAGAATCCGGTGGTCGGGAATATCATCGTAGAACATTCCTTTCATGCTTTCAGGGAAAGGGTGTCCAGGGTCTATCCTGATGTTGCCCAGTCCCTTGCCGATAGGTACTCCATACTTCCCGAAAGACTTCCCGTTGGTGATCCGGTCGATGTCCCTCATGAATCCTCTGGCGTTGAAAGCCAGTGTGTCGTTGCCTTTCTTGAACTTGTCAAGTTCCTCGATCACAGCGATCGGGATGACCAGGTCGTTGTCCTGGAACTTTCTGATGGCCTTATAGTCGTGCAGGATGATGTTCGTGTCAAGAACAAAGATTTTGGGCTTCCTGCCGCCCCCTCCGCCGTGCGGAGTGTCAGCGTATCTTGCCATATATATTATTGAATGATCGTAAAAATCTTTGTCAGTCTTCTCCTTCCGATGCCTGGCTGCTGAGCAGGGATCGCAGTATGTTCGCGATTCCTCCGCCACCGTTTTTCACATTTACCTCGCCGGAGCCGGTGACCGGATGTCCGACAGGGTAGTACGCGATGTCCTGAAGCAGGAGTTCGGCGTCAACGTAGTCGTAGTCGGAATCCTTGATCTGGATGATCGCTCCCGGAACCTCGGAGAAGAGAATCCGGACGTCTTCTTCCTCGCCGTAGGCACTCGTGATCCCGCTGATGTCGATGTCGGCTCCGACATCCCCGGAGCACATCAGCTTCAGTGCCGCAAGCAGACCTCCGTCACATACCGTTGCGGCGGACATGGCGATTCTGTCTTCTATAAACTCCCGGACAACTTCGTAACAGTCAATGAAATAGTCGGCGTCCCCGATTTTCGGGAAGTTATCCCCGTTCTGCCCGAGGGCGTCACAGAGCAGCGAGCCTCCCAGCCTGAAGTCACATGAGTCGAACGGAACATAGATGATCCAGCTGTCGGGGTCCGCCGCCAGTTTGTCCGGAACGGCCCTGCGTCGGCCCAGCACGGGGTGCTCGCTGCCGAACGGAGCGTTGTCAGGCAGGAATATGTCGTCTTCCTCCGGGCTTTCGGCCTTCCCGCATGCCCCGACCTTGAATGAGGTTTGGCAAAGCCGCCCGCTTTCCGAGAAGGAATACCCACTGAGGCATATTCCTAAATCATTGATGTAGTCGGCTGCCGCTTCCGCGGAAGAGTAGAACGCAGCCATATTCCCGAGCGGCTTGCCGTACCATTTCCATTTGGCGGCGATGGTCAGGTCGCCGAGTTTGAAGTGGCCGTTAAGCCAGACTGCATCCAGAAGGGCCTTCGCGATCCGGCTCTTGGTGAAAGAGTCGGCGAACGCCACCGGAAAAGGTCTCGGCTCCTCCAAAAGGGAGACAACCGCCGCAAGGTATCCTTGGACGTTCTGATCCATAAACTTGTTCATTGATGGCGATGGATCTGTGCTTTCGTCGACAATCGGCTCGAATTCCTCTTTTTCGGGAAGGACCTCTTCTTCTTTGGACGCAAGGCAATCATCAAGCATCTCAGCTGGAGTCAGCCGTCTGGAAACGCCGTCAATGATGTACTTCGAATGAAGTGCTGAGGTTTTTTCTTTCATTCCGCTAGAATATGTCCGTAAATTTAAGTAAATTTGAGTTTAGTTCAAAAAACAAGTATATCAGACATTAGATGGAACCATTTTCCAAGAAGAATTATCAGAAGAAAGTAGAGGCGATATTCACAAGATTCCCCTCGGTTCAGAAAGTGCCGTTCAAGGATGCCTACAAACCAGGGCTTGAGAATATGCTTCGATTTGAGGAAGTCCTTGGCGATCCGCACGATAGATTGAGAACGATACACGTGGCCGGCACGAACGGCAAAGGCTCGGTGGCGAATATGCTTGCGTCGGCTCTGGCCGCCTGCGGTCTCAAAGTAGGTCTCTACACATCTCCACACATCTTGGATTTCCGGGAGCGCATGCGGGTGGTGGGACCGGTCGCCGAGCCTGCCAATCCTGCCGCCGAGTCTGCCAATCCTGCCGCTGAGCCTGCCAATCCGGTCGCTGAGCCTGTCGAAGCGCACCGGCCAACCAAGGCCGCTTCGACAGGCTCAGCGACCGATGATTGCGCGGAACTTGTGTCCGAGGAATATGTCTACGATTTCCTCTGCCGGTACGAAGCAGATATGGATGCCCTGAACCTGTCCTTCTTCGAGATCACGACAGGCATGGCCTTCAAATGGTTCGCCGATCAGAAAGTCGATGTCGCGGTCATCGAGGTCGGTCTCGGTGGCCGCCTCGACAGCACGAATGTCATAACCCCTGACCTTTCGATAGTCACAAGCATCGCCCTTGATCATTGTGCTCTGCTTGGGAACACGTTGGCGGAGATCGCCGCCGAGAAGGCCGGAATATTCAAAAAAAATGTCCCCGCCCTTGTCGGGGAGTATCTTCCCGAGACACGCCCCGTCTTTGAGGCCAAGGCCGCGGAGGCCGGCTGTCCTCTGACATTCGCCGAGGATGTGGAATCTTCACCGTGGTACAGGAACGATGAAATCCTCAGGAATATGGACCTTCGCGGAAAGTATCAGAGGAAGAACCTCCACACCGTGCTCGCCGCCATCGACATATTGATGAATATGCCTGAATATGCCGGTTTGTCGGATTCGCGGACTGTCGTCACAGCCATAGTCCGGACTGCCTCCAGAATGGGCTTCCACGGTCGTTGGGAAAGGCTTTCGCTCCAACCGTTCATCATCGCTGACATAGGCCACAACCCGGCGGCGCTGAAGGAGAACTTCGCCCAGTTGGAGTCGATGGTGGCGGAAGGGGAGTGCTCATCTTTGATTCTGGTCTATGCGATTATGGCCGACAAGGATCTGGACGGCATAATGCCTCTGATTCCGGCCGATGCCACCTGCATATTCACAAATCCTGAGATTCACCGGGCGCTTCCGGAGAAGGAATTGACTGAGCGGTACCGTGCGTTCTGTGTGGCGAACGGTAGATCTGTGAGCCGTATTTATGACGCTCCGGACGTGCGCCAGGCCCTTTCAATGGCGATCAATCTGGCCCGTGAGACATCCAGGAAACCGGACAGCTCCCGGTTCTGCTTCCCGTTGATCTATGTCGGCGGCAGCACTTACCTTGTGAGCGAGGCCGTGCAGATTCTTAAGTCCCTTCAAGTGTGAGCAAGCAAGATTTTTGAAGACCGGGATTTAACCATACATAGTGATAACATGTTTTAATGATGAAAGCCAATATGCTGATAACCTCCGTCCTCGTGGCGATTCTTTGTTTTGCGGCGATGACTACCACCGCGTTTGTGAGAAAAGATAAAGGACGGGACAACACCAAGAACGGTCTTGTGCTGACAGACCTTTGGAAGGAATATACCGCCGCTCGGAACGCCGACCGCCCGGAAGAGATAATGGCAGTGCTGGATGAGATCGTCTCTAAAGCAAAGGCCGAACGCCTGCACTATGACTTCTACACTGCCGCCAGCCAGAAAAGATTGGTCGCGATCAACCGTGACTGGAAGGTGAGTGATGAGTACGAGGCGTGGCTGGACAAGGAGGTGGATGAATATGCCGAACCGATCGTGACGTTCCACCACAATCTGTCCAAAGAGGACCCGGCTTCGCTGACGGACTTCGTCATTGTCAGCAAGGCCCGCCTTCAGGCGGCAAGGAATGAAGCCTTCTACGGCGATGGATTGGATGACCTATGGACGGGGATGGTCAAGGATGATTATGAATATACCCTCTGGATTCTGTCTGTCATCAAACGTTCGGAAAAGGCCATGTCGCTTCTGAGTGAATATATCGGCGGTTCCTACCCGAAGACAGCCTACCTTGAGTACCGCAGGATGGTGGATAAGTATTATCAACGCAATGATGACGGTCGCGCCGAGAGGATCGCCGCCGCCCGTTCGTTCGCTGAGAAGTACGCTGGGCGTGCTATGTCCCTGTACGGCAAAGCCATCGTGCTCAGAGGTCAGTTTGACAGCCTGTCCGGAATCAGTGAGTCGTCCGCCGCCCTTCGGGAAGCTCAGAGACCGGCGGTTTCGGTGGCTGAGCCTGTCGAAGCCACCTATAAAATCCTTTACCGTGACTGCAAGTCAGCCGAGAAGGAACGTCTCTCATATTCCAAAGGCATCGACAAGGAAATCGCCGGCAAGATGAATGATTTCAAACTGTTGATGGAATCCCTTGACAGAAAGGAGATTGAAATATCATTCGAGAAGGATGTCGCGGTTCTGACCCTCCGCAATCTTTCCAAGGCCGATGTGGAGTTTGTAAGGGATACCAAAGATGCCAAGCCATTGGTCCGCAAGACGGTAAACAATCCGAAGAAGAGTTTTTATGTCCAGGACACGGTGAAGATTGACCTGCCGAAATGCGATGACGGAGACTACATATTCACGGCAAGGAACGGCAAGGTGACATCGAAGGCGGAATGGACAAAGAAGACACTTTCCATCGCTGTGCGCAAGGATAGCGAGAAGATGCGTTTCTTTGTTGCGGACTATCTGACCGGTGAGCCGGCTGAAAAGGTTGATCTTGAGCTTTTTCGCTCCGGAAAGACTGTCACCGAGGCCAAGGATGTGACGCTTTGCAAGGATGGATTCACTCCTTTGCCTGAAGTTATCGTGGACAGCCTTAAGAACGGTGCTGCAAGTTATCTGGTCGCGTCATGCCGTGATCGGGACGGATTCCTCCACAAGACTGATGAGCACTACATCTACGGAAATTCAGGCTATGTGTCGGATCAGAATGGAGATTCGGGAACGTTTTGCGAGATATTTACGGACAAGTCGGCCTACAATCCGGGAGAGAAAGTCGAGTTCAAGGCCGTCCTTTACAAGGGCGACATGGGCAGGAGCCTGCGCACCTTCGAGGCAGGCGCGAAAGTGAAGGCCGAACTGGTCAATGCCGAAGGCAAGCCAATCTGCGGCGAGGATTTGATCACCAATGAATATGGTTCTGTGGCAGGATCTTTTGACATCCCGTCCGGCGGCAGGAACGGCGAGTTCCAGGTGAGGATTGCCGGGGATGGAGTGAGCTCATCGAAAGGAATTGCCGTGGACGAGTTCATACTCCCGACCTACGACCTTGCCTTCGACAAGACCGACAGACTCTTCATCGCCGGCGACACCGTCGAGGTGACCGGCAAGGTGTCCAGCTTCAGCGGGCACCCGCTGTCCGCCGCGTCGGTGTCATATTCAGTTAAGAGACATGGAAAGACTTACGCCTCGGGTAAACTGCATTTGGATGCGGACGGCTCGTTCAGGATACGTTTCGGAACTGATGGAGATGATGACCTTGGCTTCTTTTGTGTGACTGTCAAGGTCACAGATGCGACAGGGGAGACAAAGGAATTTTCCGGAGTAGTCTCGGCTCTGAAATATTTCAGCCTTGCGGTTGATGTGGCAAATGCGTCCAAGGGTGACATCAATCCTTCGGATGACGCATGGCTTGGAACTCCTTTCATGATTTCGGGAGAGAAGGCTGTCGTGTCGTTCGGAGTCAAGGATTCGAGAGGCAATGTGGTTAAATCTCCGGTTGAGGTAAAATATTCATTATCGGATGATTCCGGAAAGAGACTGGCTTCCGGCAAGACAATGTCCGGCAAGACTGAGGAACTCGCGCTTCCGGCTGCCGGAATGTATATTCTTAAAGTCAATGCGGAAATAGTCAGGGAGGACGGCCGCAAGGTGACGGCTCAGACAAAGCTGATGATACTTCGGGTAGATGATTCGGCCACCGTGCTTGACGCCAAGGTCAAGAACATCTTCAAGCTGGTCGGCGACTGCTCTGACGGCATCTTGAACACCGGCGAGGACATCAAGGTCCAGTTTGGTGTCGGTGAAGGCCCTGTCTGGGCCGTCGTGGAACTGTTCGGTGACAAACGCCAGTTGCTTGAGCATAAGATGATTCATCTTGACGGCAAGGCAGGGGGATCTGGTTCTTTGACAGAAATCGTATATAATTATAAGGTAGAGTATCCTGATGCGGTCCGGCTGATGGTTTTCTATTTCCGGGACGGGCGCAGATGTCTGTTCAATCAGGAGTTCAGGCGTGAGCGCAAGACCTTGGATCTGCCGCTGGCGTTCACTTCGTTCACAGACAAGGCCTTGCCGGGTACGGAATATTTATTGACGCTGAAGACCCTCCCTGGCGTCGAGGCTGTCGCGACCGTGTTCGACAAGAGTTCCGAAGTGATCTCGACCAATGATTGGGCTGATGTGCGTCTGGCTTGGACCGGAGCGGAGGATGTCTTCATCTCCTGCTCCACTGGAGGAGTGCGTGGCCGGATGTCTTATGATGACGGGATGCTCGTCGGAGCGTCACGTCGGAATGTCCGGGTCCGTGGGTTAGGCAGGAGTAACGCTGCCGCGAGAGTGAATTCCATGGCGGATAGCGCGGAGGAACTCGTCCTTGAGGAGGAGGCGCTCCCGTCGATGATGATGGCTAAAAGAGAGGCTGTGGATGATGTGGATGTACAGAATGTGCCGGTACGCTCTGATTTTTCATCGACTTTGGCCTTTGAGCCGTTCCTGAGATCCGATGCAGACGGGAGCATGTTCATGAAATTCAGGACTTCCGACAAACTTTCGACTTTTGCCGTGCAGGTTTGGGCGCACACGCAGGATATGCTCAACGCTTGCGTCCGCAAGGAGATGGTTGTGACGGTGCCTGTCAAGGTTTCGGTGGCTGAGCCGAAGTATCTTTATAAAGGTGACCGGTTCGTGCTCCATGCCACAGTGTCGAACGGCTCCGATAAGGATGTCTCTGGAGTGGCGGCTCTGCAGGCATATCCGTCAAAAGATTATGAATGCGAGAAACCGTTCGCCTCGTCATCGAAGAAAGTGATGGTTCCGGCTGGAGGAACAGTGGAAGTCGCGTTCGATGTCAATCCTAAGGGATGTGATGAACTTGGGTTGAAGGTGGTTTTCGCCGATGAAGCCAAGTCTTTCTCGGACGGAGTGTTTGTCAGCCTGCCGGTCTATGAGGCAAAACAGACTTTGACAGAGTCCCATTCGGCCGTGCTTCTTGCCGGGGTGGACAAGGCCGCGCTGATTAAACGGCTGGAGTCTGAGTTTATTGGCACGACCTCCAAAGGTGCTGAGGTTAAGGAAATTGACATTCGTCAGATGATTTTGGACGCGGTTCCGGCCAAGGTCGAGCCAAAGGGGAAGGATGTCCTGTCACTTACCGAGGCGTTGTACGTCCGCAAGGTCGCCGCCTCTCTTGGCTCTGAAGTCAAGACCGAGGTGCCGGATGAGGTTCTTGTGGAGAAGATCAGGGCTTGCCTGAACGCTGGCGGTGGCTTCGGATGGTTTGAGGGAATGCGCCCGTCTCCGGTAGTGACGGCAGTCGTGCTGGAGCGTCTCGCCAAGATGCGTGACGCCGGACTTGACTATGGCGGATTTGATTTGACCGAATCTGTCAAATGGTTGGACCGCAACCAGTTCCTGCGTGGAACTGCGACCCCTCGCTGGTGCGGCTGGCTGTCGATGGAACAATATGCCTACATCCGTTCGCTGTACTCGTCCGTGCCGTTCGATGTCTCTTTGCAGACGAAGAATGACAAGTCTGAATATGCGCGTAATTTCAAGGAGTTCAAGAAGTCGTTGAAGGACTATCTTGTTCCTTCCGCCAAGGATGGCCGTGGACTGAACGGACAGATTCTTGCCAAGGCTCGCAGGATCAAGACATTGGCTAATCTTGCCGCTTGTGATGACGGTTTGGCTTTGGCTTCCGCATGGGGCTTGAAGTTCTCCGCGGGGTCAAGGATGAACCAATCGATCGCCGCTGATGTCCGGTCACTTCTTGAATATGCTGTGAAGCATCCTGACGGAGGATGGTACTATCCTAACGCCGTGATGCCGTTCAGGGGGCTTCTTGAGAGCGAGGCTTATGCCCACGCCATGCTTTGCGATCTGCTGTCGTCTCCGGTCGCTGAGCCTGCCGAAGTGACCGCAAAACAAATCGCCGACGGCATCCGTCTCTGGCTCATGCTCCAGAAAGAAACTCAGAAATGGGGCGAGGATCCCGCCTTCGTGGATGCCCTCCACTCCGTGCTGACCGGTCCGGCCGACATTCTTGCCACAAAGGTCGTGAGCCTCACGAAGACATATTCGACACCTTTCACCAAAGTCAAGGCAGCAGGCAACGGCTTCTCCATCGAGCGACATTTCTATAAAGAGGTAATAGGCGAGGACGGAAAGTCTGGCCGCTTGGAGATATTCCCTGGAATGAAGGTCAGCGTCGGCGACAAGATCACCGCCGAGTATCAGATCTGGAGTCAGGAGAACCGCAGTTTCGTGAAACTGACCGCACCTCGCGAGGCCGCCTTCCGTCCGGTCAACCAACTTTCCGGAGCCTGTGGTTGGTGGCTCCGTCCTCTTGCCGTGAACGGAATCTGGTCAGTGACCCCTCAGGGCTACAGGGATGTCAAGTCGGACCGCACTGAGTACTGGTTTGATGTCTATCCTGAGGACAAGACAACGGTGTCCGAAGATTTCTTCATCACGCAGGAAGGAACGTTCTCGGCGCCGGTGGTGATAATTGAATCGTTATATTCTCCTCATTATAGGGCTAATTCGTCATTCGCATTCCCTTTGAGGACGATTGAGTGAACTTGAAAATGGTCTCTCTTTGCATTGGAGAGGCCATTTTTTTTGAAAAAAACTTTGAAAAAATTTGTAGTTATCAAAAAAAGTAGTACCTTTGCATCACCCGAACGATGAACAACGGGACAACGATTCGGGAGCTTAGCTCAGTTGGTTCAGAGCGTCTGCCTTACAAGCAGAGGGTCGGGGGTTCGACTCCCTCAGCTCCCACCAAAAAAGAGGACAACAAAGCGTTGTCCTCTTTTTTTTTATTGCCCAGCATGATGCATTAGCGAAAAAGTGGACGCTTCGATGGTTGGCACTGACTTGTAAGTTGTTGCCATTCACAGTTTCTTATTGTTAAAAATGATATGCAAAGCCTTAAGAATATTCCTTAATGATTGCTAACTTTGCAAACTATGGCGATTAACACAATAGAGAAAGCGATATACAACCGCACGGAACTGCTTCTGGGCGATGATGTGATGAGGGCGCTGGCCGGAACCAAGGTGATCATCTTCGGAGTCGGGGGAGTCGGCAGCTGGTGCGCTGAGGGGCTTGTGCGGAGTGGGGTCACGAAACTGACGGTCGTGGATTCTGACAGGATCTGCATCACTAATGTGAACCGGCAGCTGATGGCGACCACCAAGACCGTAGGACAGGTGAAGGTGGATGCGCTGAAAACTCATCTGCTTGAGATCAACCCGAAGGCTGAGATCACGGCGATCCAACAAATCTACTGCGAGGAGACGGCGGGACAATTCAATCTTGATGAATATGATTACGTCATCGATGCGGTTGATTCTCTGAAGGACAAGGTGCATCTGATCTTGACGGCCACGGCAAGCAAGGCGAAGTTCTACTGCTCGCTGGGTGCGGCGCTGAAAGTGGATCCGCTTAAGATCAAGGTGGCGGAGTTCTGGAACGTGAGGGGATGTCCTCTTGGAGCAGCTTTAAGGAAGAAGATGAAGCGGGCCAAGACGCTGCCTGCCAAGAAGTTCCTATGCGTCTATGATGACGAGGTGTTGCCTAATAGAGGACATTGCCAGAGTTGCGGCACGGAGAAGTGCATGTGTCCGAAGGCTCAGAACGGGCCGGGGGATCCGGACCTTCTGAATCACGAGTGGTGTTCGTCCAAGGCACAGATCAACGGTACGACCGTCCACGTCACGGCCATATTCGGAATGACTCTTTCCGGGCTGGTGATAGATGACATCTACCGCCGGGTGCTTAGGACCGCCGGTGCGAAGGGAAAGGCGGAGGCTGAGTGAGCATATTCATAAATCGCGGTTGGAATATTCATAAATAATGGAGCAGCAGAAGGTTTGGGACCCGTTGAGGAAGAAGGCGGTGGCGCTGACGCCGGAGGAGAAGGTGCGGCAGTGGTTCATCGGTGTGCTGAAGGAGCGGCTGAAGGTCCCTGAATATATGATGATGAGTGAGGTGGGGATGAAGTTCGGGGGGAAGGATTTCCGCGCGGACATCCTCGTCTATGGCAGGGACACGGCTCCGCTGATGGTTGTGGAATGTAAGCGGGAGGATGTGCCGATGAGCAGGGAGGTACTGGAACAGGCATTGCGGTACAATCTGGTGCTGAATGTGAAATATGTGGTGATTACTAATGGGTTGAAGACTTTCGGCTTCGTGCGGGACGGTGAATCATACACTCAAATGAAATCTTTCCCGGATTGGGAAACCATGCAGAAATAATATGGGTGCTACAATAACACAGGGTTATCTTGACAGGCCGATCTTCGGCATCGTTTCGTCTGCCGCTGAGGAGCTTGGCGTAAGGGCTTTCGTGATAGGAGGTTACGTGCGTGACTGCTTCCTTGGCAGGCCTAATGACGACATCGACATAGTCGTGGAGGGGAGCGGAATCCAGCTCGCTGAGGCCGTTGCGGCAAAGATTGAGGAAATGGATCACAGACATTGCAACGTGTCCATATTCAAGACATTCGGTACGGCCATGCTGAAGTGGCATGGGGCGGAGATTGAGTTTGTCGGGGCTCGCAAGGAGTCCTACCGTCACGATTCCCGCAAGCCGATCGTCGAGGACGGGACACTTGAGGAGGATCAGGAGCGTAGAGATTTCACTATCAATGCGATGGCATTCAGTCTCCAGAAAGAGGACTATGGGGCGCTCGTGGATCCGTTCGGCGGCATCAGAGACCTTGCGGCTGGTATAATCCGCACCCCTCTGGAACCGGAGCAGACCTACAGCGACGACCCTCTCAGGATGCTCCGCGCGATTCGTTTCGCCACGAAACTCAGCACCCCGGAGCAAAAATTCACCATCGTCCCGGAATCCCTGAGGGCGATGAGGAATATGCGCGACCGCATGACCATCCTTTCCAAGGAGCGCATTGTCGAGGAACTCAACAAAATCCTCATCACGCCGCACCCTTCGATGGGATTCAAACTGATGGACGAGACCGGACTTCTTGAATATATTCTCCCGGATCTTCTGAAACTCAAAGGGGTGGAATCCGTTGACGGAAAGGGTCATAAGGAAATATTCTCCCATACACTCCAGGTAGTTGACAATGTGGCGGCCTCGGAGATCGATGGCATCGCCGTCGGCACTCTGAAGGACTTCACGCCTGATGAGGGAGGGGACAATTTTGTGGAGTCTGTCCGCACACAGCCGAATGTCTGGCTGCGCTGGGCCGCTCTTCTGCACGACATTGGCAAACCGGCCGCAAAGCGTTTCGACCCTTCGGTCGGCTGGACGTTCCACGGCCACGAGGTCATCGGTGCGAAGATGGTCCCGAGGATATTCAAGGCTCTCAAGATGCCTCTGAACGAGAAGATGAAATACGTCCAGAAGCTCGTCGGTCTGCATCACCGCCCTATTGCCCTTGTGGATGAGGAGGTTACGGATTCTGCCGTGCGCCGTCTGCTGTTCGACGCCGGCAACGAGATTGATGACCTGATGCTTCTGTGCAACGCTGACATCACCTCGAAGAACCCCGTCAAGGTCGCCAAAATCCGTAAGAATTTCGAGCTCGTCAAGCGCAAGTTAGTCGAGGTAGAGGCCAAGGACGCCATCCGCAACTTCAAGAACCCGATCACCGGTGAATATGTCATGGAGG